>Ga0154577_1210_pt1 | contig 18062 bp, 25 predicted proteins | sample RifGroF2_FD_116006 | JGI IMG/M metagenome (GOLD analysis project Ga0154577, IMG submission 116006) | Planctomycetes bacterium GWF2_42_9
GGCAGGATAATTATATTTTCAAGCCAATCGATGCTTGTAATGACAAAGATGCACAAGTAGGCGAATATTACGCCGAAAGCAGTTATCGTAATTCGATTAAGCGAGCAGTTAGAAGGCTCAATGAAGTTCGCGAAGAATTGCATAAAAAACAAGGCGGAGAACCGGAAAAGTTTATAAAATATGCCGAATGGACTCCCTATCAAATAAGACATTCTGCTGCGACAAAAATCCGAAGCGAAAAAGGCGATGATGGTTTGTCTTTGGTTCAATCCTTACTTGGTCAAAAAAGCATCAAGATGGCTGAGGTTTATGCTAAAGTAAATGATCAATTAGCAATAAAAGCCGCAGAAGTTCTTGAAGATGTAAAAATTTATTAAAAATCAAGGCTTGGGGAAAACTTTATTTCCCGCTTTTACGAGGCTTATGATTGCTGCTCAACTTAGATTCTGCGACAATTAACTCCACTCTTTTATCATCAGGCATGGATAGCCAAAACCGAACCATAGCAGTAGTTTGATGCTGGTTTGATATACCTTTTAACAGAGCGTCTTCAAATTGTTTTTTCAGGTCTGCTGGTACACGTACATTAAACTGTTCCAAGCTGGTAGCCATAAATACCTTCTGCAAAACAAATATAGTATAGTAAAACAATATAGTTAGCATTTTAATACTTTGTTTAGCATTTGCAAACATAATATATACTTTTATACATTTTTTTAGCAAAAATATTTTATCTTTTTCTTTCACAATTCTGCTATTTACATGAGCAGATATTTTGAAAAAGAAAAAAATGAATATTTTGGTTGACTGCCCGCTAAACATTGCTAAACTGTGCTAAAAATTGCTCCAAAACATTTCAAGGGAAGAAATGTAAAATGTACAAGGGATAGACAACATATTTTATTACAAAGCAACGTGAGCCGTAGCTTGCAGCGAGAATAAATGAATTTAGCAGGCAGCAAAACTTAAAATCTTCGGTCGCTTTGGCGTTTACTTCTGGATAAGGTTTTACCAAAGGTCAAAAGAACCGATGCAACAACTGCTTGATGTCAAGGAATGTGCTGCCCGACTTCATATCAGTCGGACAACTTTTTTTTCGATTGTAGGCGAACTCGAATTGCAGGGTTTGCGAAGAGTTTTTGTTGCCGGTGCGAAAGGACATTTGTTCTTGGAATCTTCGCTTGACCAGTTAATTTTGGAAGCGGCAAAGAACGAAACGATAATCGGGGCTAAAAAAACTAAAGTAGCATAAATTTATTTACACTTAACGTACAACTCGGTTTTGCAACGGAAAGTGACAATTCAGTAATCACTCGTCTGCAACCTTGACCTACAACTTAGGGATTCTATTAGGATGCCTATTACAAAAGAGCAGAAGATACTGCGCAAATATAATCTTGGGTCAAGCGATATAGCTGCAATTTTAGGCCGAGACCCATTCAAAACCGCTTATGATGTCTGGCTTGATAAAACTAATAAACTGCCGGATGACATGGAAGAAAATGATGCTATGCAGGCAGGTACACTGTTTGAAAATGGTGTGCTTGATTGGGCAGAGGAAAATCATTTAGGCGCACTTGCGCGAAACGTACATATCAAAATCGAAGGTCTGCCTATTGCTTCTAACGTTGATGCTATTGCAAAATCAACAGGCAATCCGGTAGAGGCAAAAACATCCGGTCTTATGTCTGGCATTGTCAAGGAAGTATGGGGAGAGCCTTGGACTGATGATGTGCCGGAGAGGGTAATAATTCAATCCCACGTACACATGATGGCTGCAAAAGCCGATACGTGTCATATTCCAGTTTTTATATGCGGGCGAGGCTTTGTGATGTTTGAAGTACATCGCAATCAGGAGCTATGCGACATAATCGCCCAGCGTGCTGAAAAATTTTGGAATGATCATGTACTTGCTGATGTCGAACCGGATAACTCACTGCCAAGTCCAAACTCTGCAAAGAAAATGAAACGCCAGCCAAACGCAATCGCATATCTCACTGATGATTTGGTCAACAGATGGCTTGATGCAAAGGCAAGCGCAGCAATGGCAGAAGAAGAACTCCAAAACGCTCAAAGCCAATTGCTATGTGCTTTAAATAACTGCGAAGAAGGAAGATGCAATGCCGGAATTATCACATTTTTCGAGCAATCCTCAAAACGTCTGGATTCAACACGACTAAAAAACGAAGCACCAGATATTTATAAATCATTCATAAAAGAATCAAGGCACAGAGTCTTGAGATATAAAGCAAAAGAATAATTAGAAAGGAAGATCACATGGAAGAAAATCAAAATTCAGTACCTGAAAATGTTGAAGTAGTTGTTGCCGAGCGAAGCGCGTTATCAATTATGGAGCGTGCTTCAATCGATATACAAATAGCTACGGCTCACCAATATCCTCGCTCAATATCGGTATTTACAAAACGCGCGAAGGAAATGGTATCAGTTGATAAAGAGACAGCGGAGTCTTGTATTTACAGGCGGCCAGTTGGCAAAGAAAACGGCAAAATGAAATATGCCGAAGGTGAATCAATTCGATTGGCAGAGATAGTTGCTGCATGTTATGGCAATATGCGAGTCGGCGGGGTTATCACGGAAACGCACCCAAAATATGTAAAAGCCCAGGGCATTGCGCATGATCTGGAATCGAATTATGCCGCCAAAGCGGATGTAATTGAAAGTACAGTCGATAAAAATGGCAGGCCGTATAGTGAGCGTCAAAGACTGGTTATTGCAAAAGCCGCTCAATCCAAAGCTATGCGTGATGCTATTTTTCGCGTCGTATCAAAAAGTCTTTGCAAATCCATTGTCACACTTGCAAAAGAAACTGCATTTGGCAAAACCGAACCGCTTGCTATAAGGCGTGATCGGGCTATGGCATGGCTCAAAAAATTATGTATTGACCTGAATCGAGTCTGGTCAGCACTTGACATACAGGGCGAGGAAGAATTGGGCGATGCCGAACTCGAAACACTTACAGGTATAAGAACTGCGATAAAAGACGGTGATACAACCGTTGAAGAAGCGTTCCCTCCACTAACTCTGCCAGACGAACAACCGAATAAAGGCGGAGCAGCAGGATTAACTAACGCATTGAAGAAAGAAGATGATGCAAAGGGGACTCAGTAAACCACAGATGGTATTGCATCTTATGAAGATGAATGTAAGGAATCGTAGTAATGCAAAACACACCTGCATTTCAATATTATCCGGCAGACCTTATAAGCGACCCTGATGTTATGTTTTGGGATATGGAACAGATTGGAGCGTATTGGACAATGATAACTTTCCTATGGTTAAACAACGGACGATTTGAATATGATCTTGAGATCATCTGCAAATTATTCAGGAAAAAAAAGAAGAATACAGCCGAAAGACTTTGGAATAAAATCTCTTCCAAATTCATATTAGAAAATAACATTGTTACCCATAAAAGAGTTACACGAGAAATCGTAAGACAAACAGAATCAAGACTTAAAAGAAGTGAAGCTGGCAAAAAGGGAATGCAAAACCGATGGGAAAATCATAACAATGTTAATAACAAACCGATAACAGACAGCGAATTTGGTGTTATAACAAAAAATAACACTTCATCTTCTACTTCTACTTCTATTAATAATATAAATATATATACAACGGAAAACGAAGTTTTAACAGAAGCAGTTTTGATTGGAATAACAGAGGAACAAGCTAAGGCTTTTTACAGTCACTACAAATCACAAGGTTGGAAGTTTGGCAATGGTTTGCCTATCACTGACTTGTCAGCCGCTTTGGTTCGATGGAGAAACAACGATTACAAATTTGATATAAAAACAACTCCAAACCAATCTCGAATGCCAGTAAGCGACAGGCCGAGCCGTATCGAAATCATCAAGCAAAAGTTGGAGGCAATGTAACATGCTTAAACTCGATGCTAAAAATTTCATAGAACAAGAAATTCTTACCAGATGGCCTAAATGGGGCGCATGGGATAAAAAAACAGGCGAACGCATTGTCACAGATCAAGAACTCGAAAGCTGGATAGGAATCCTGATGGAGTTTGACCCGCAAATGGCAAAGCAGGCTCTTGAACAGCTTTACAGGGACAGCAACAGCGATTCACCTAATCCGAAAAAGTTTATCGTTTTTGCGCGAGATATCAGGGCGGCAAAAAATAATAGCAAACCTATCACCAAAAAAACCATAGTTGAAAGCGGTTATTTCGTTCAACTGGTTGCGCATGATGACTGGCGAAAAGTCGGACAATTTCAACCGATATATGTCGAACCTTTAACGGTTAGACAACCGGATGCAGTTTATGAAAAAGCGATGAATCAATTTGCTGCAAGACTCAAGGAATTGTACGGCGGCCAGTGGATAGGCTTTGCCAAAACAACTCATTATGAAATGTCGAAACGAAGATTTGAGTTACATCGGCTTGCTAAAGAGCAGGCAGTGCAAGCAGCAATTGAAGAACAACAGCTACAAGAAAAAGTCAATGATGCGGTTCAAGCGGATTTAGTTAAAATCGCCAATAAACTACGCCCAAATGATGATACTGGTGTTTCACATGAAACGAATGAATATGAAACCGGTCTTAATAATTCACAGTCTCAAGCCGTCGAAGCGGATGTTGAAGATTTTGAAGATGATAGACCATTTTGAAAGGACACAAGTTATGGAAAACCAAAAATGTTGTCAGTGCAACAATCACCAGCACCAAAACGTACCGAAGGCAATCGTGCTTTCTTTAGCGTTGCCAATACCGAGCAAGCCAGAAAAGAGCTATGCTGAAATTGCAAAAACAAATGCGAGATTGGCTAAAACTATTGATTCATGCTTAAATCATTTTGCAAAGGAAATGCACAAAAAAATCAATTCAGCAGAAACGCAAAAAATACTGAAAGATGATAGAACCTTTTTGAAACGTATGCGTGTTGATGAATTCAAACCTACACTGCGGCAAGTGAAACAGCAATTGATTAAAGAGTATGACCTTGGGTTATTTAGGCTCACAAAATCGACAGATGGCAAAGGTGTGAAGCTGGTTCGATGGAACGGTCTTTTTTATCAGGAAGCATAACATGGGAGATACAGTTTTACAATTTAAAGCGATACGGCTTGAAAGACAGAAGCAGAAAAAAACGAATTTACAAAAAGCAATTGAAGGAATCGATGTTACAGACAGTTCATGCGGTGAAAACCTGCAATTTATTCGTTATAGCGAATATCACTATCGTATTGTTCACAGGGAATTTGGCTGGATGCTTGACATTTGGCCTTCAACTCAAAGATTGCGTTCAGTTGGCAAGGTTCGCGCACCTTTTTTGCCAATAGCCACGCCCTGGACTATCAAAGATGTATTGGAAGCGGCGAATACTTATGAATTACAGCGGAAAATACCCGTGCAAGAATCATAAAAATGTCGTGGCTTTTGTTGTTACTGACGACACGAAGGAAGCATTATGTCGCGAATGTTATTTAAAACGAATTGCCGAGCGCGAGGCACTATTTAGGAAAAAAGTTAAATGCAATACAGAAGCGAGCGAGATGGATTGATATATGTAACCGTTGTATGTGCCAATTGCGGCGGTCTTGTCAGTAATCAGGCAGACGAGACTATATATGACGAGCAACTGGATGTGTACTTTTGCGGCAGCAGTTGCCAGAAGGAAAAACATCAGGAAACAAATGAAGAAGAAAATGAGATTACCGATGACATCACAAATTGAATTTGAAGTATTGGGCGACCCGAAAGCATTGAAGCGGCCAAAATTCTTTAGGCGCGGCAAGTTTGTCGGGGCTTATGACCCTAATCAACACGAAAAAGAAAACTTTATTTCGCAGGCTATTTTAAGCAGACCCCAAAAACCGTTTGATGAAGCTATATCACTTCATATTACATTTTATTTCAAACGGCCAAAAGGTCATTATAACAAACAAGGGCTTAAAGATGATGCTCCATCGCATCATATCAGCAAACCGGATGCAGACAATTTAATCAAGTTTGTTTGCGATTCACTCAATGGGATATTCTGGAAAGATGATTCCGTAGTTTCCAGAGTATCAGCGGATAAAGTTTATAGCGACATACCAAAGATGGTAGTGCAGATCAAGCAATTAAGCAGCAAGGAGGTTTCAAATGTTCAGTGAGTATTACAGTTTTTTACGAATTAATCCTAAATGGGCAAAGTTAATCAATCTGGTACGCGCCGACAGCGAAAAATCGCAGATGTTCATTGTTGATGTGAATAAAAATTATATCACGGTAACGGATGGAAACCAGATATTACGAATTGAAAAGCCCAGAGATGTAGAACTTCTCGCAGGTTATTACATTTTGTCAGACCGGTTGTTTGTACCAATTCCAGACGAACGGAACACGGTTGAATGGGCATTGATAGATGAGACCTTGAAGCGAGAGCGATTCACAAAGACAGCAATGCTGGATATGAATGAGCGTCCATTATCAGCAATCGGGGTAATGTTTAAAGAGTTTGGCGTACTTCTTGACATTGATTTAATGAAAAATGTGCTTGAAGTGCTTGCCAGCTTCAAACCCGCTTTTGTCAGGGCGTATGGTTTTGCCGACCCTAATGATTCAGCAGGCGATGTAGTCAAACTCGAAATGCTTGTAGAGCCTAAAGGTTCAATGCCGGTTGTTGTTGAGTACGCAATTCGACCTCTGAAAGCAGAGAAGAAGCTGGTCAAAGTAGATAATCAACCAATGTTGTTTGATATTAAAAACGTGTAACACATTTTTTTTTGTATGAAAGGGAATTTATGAAAAAGTTTTGCAATATTGTACTATCAGGCGTTTTCGTTGTTTCAACGATTATGCTTGCGGCTCTTTTCGGATGTTCGACAGTTCAGAACAGATTAACCCCAGCAGAGTTATCAAAACCGCTTACGAATTATGCGTACCCTGACGGGAATATCCCACCGCGCAAGGGTTGGTTTTATAACAGTAAATCCGATTTGATCGATGCGATGTTTAATGCGGACATTGAACACATCAAAAAACAGGCTGATCTTGAATATCAAATCACAAAAGATAAGTCGGTTTATAGTGAAGTAACCCAGCAGGCGGAGTTTGCCAAAAAGCAGGCTGATGCAGACCAGCAATCATTTTTCGGTCAAAACGGTTTGCTTGCAATGGGCTTGGGATTATTGAGCGGCAGTTCACTTTTCGGCATAGCGGTCAACTGGTATAAAAACCGGACGATGTATTCAGAAGATGAAGTCAAAGTAATTAAGAATGAAGTTGCGGCAAATACCACCACTGCAAATTATACCGAGCCGGAATTGCAGCTTGCTATCGAGAAGGCCAAAAACGATGCAATCAATTGGGCAAAATCGTTAATGTACAGCGAAGAGGAAGTTAAGGAATTCAAAAACCAAATCACCTTACTCTTGAATGACAAGGAAAAGTTAATTGCCCAGGTTGAGGCGCTTGTAGCAAAATTAGGATTAAATACCAAGGCGGATGTTTCAGCAGCAACTATTACACCCGCGCCGAATAAAACACTAAACAGTTAATGTTAGTGGTTCATGCACGCCTGCCGTTGCTTGTGGCGCGGCAGGCTTTTTTTAAAGATTATCGTTCAGGGAAGAAGATGATGACGACCATTAACGAGCTAACAAATAAGATTATTTGCGGGGACGCGATAGAAACAATGCAGACAATACCCGATAAGAGCATAGACCTTGTTGTAACCGACCCACCATACGACTTTATAAGCAAAAGCCCTGTTGGTGGAGGTTTTATGTTAAAGAACAATAAAAAACATCTTGAAACAATAAACAAATCTTTTGGAATGTCTTACAACCCAGAGGCTCTTTTGTCCCAACTGCAACGAGTCTGTAAAAAGTTTAATGCTTATATTTTCACCAATAAAACATTGCTTGCCAAATACATAGAATTTGCGAAAGTAAATAAATATAAATGGGAAATAATTGTCTGGTCAAAGCCAAATCCTGTACCAATAAATAACGGTCATTATTTGATAGATAAAGAATATGCCGTTTTCATAAAAGAATCTGGCGCGAAATTCAATTCTAAATGCGGTTTTGAAAAATATTTTACCGTATTTAGATATTCAATAGGAGTAAAACAAACGCAACATCCTGCCGAAAAGCCAATGAAACTTATACGCAATTTTATAGAAGTCAGCAGCGATAAGGATGATTTAATTTTAGACTGTTATTTAGGCAGTGGAACAACCGCAATAGCATCAGTGCAGTTGGATCGCAGGTATATTGGCATAGATAACAACAATCATTGGTGCGCAATAGCAACCAACAGAGTCAGCGAAGCAAAAACAACCGGCATTATTCAATGATAGAAACGCTGATACGTGGTTTGAACGTGATATAACCGTTAATACACAGACAAATAACACAGTAACAACGGATAATAAAAGGTACTCCAACCGGCAAAAAACGGATCGACCCCTTCGGGAACACTCACGCGGTTAGGTATTCTTTCTTTTTGATATTTTTTAGGATTATTTTTATGAGCGAAAATGAAATTAAAATGAGTAATGACAAGAAATTAAGATTGGAATGGGTCGAAGCTGGAACGCTTTCACCTAATCCAAAAAATTGGCGGCGGCATGACAGCGGACAAATGGAAGCAATTAAGTCAATGATTGACGATCCCGAAGTAGGTTGGGCCGGTGTTCTTCTTTACAACCAGCGGACAAAACGGCTTGTCGATGGACATGCGCGGCAGAAAGCAGTTGACCCCAAAACGATAGTGCCGGTCTTAATTGGCGATTGGAGCGAGGATGCGGAGGCAAAAATACTTCTTACACTCGACCCGATAGCATCAATGGCAAACGGTGATAAGGCTGCATATAGGGAATTGATGGAATCTATCACAGTTGACAGTTTGGAGCTGCGCGATTTGCTCGACAAAACCATAGCTGGCTTAAATGAAGAAATAGAAAAAAAAGAAGATGAAGCCGCCGCATCGGGTGAAGTTATGCCTGAAATGGAATTGCGCCCATTCGAGCATTATGACTACGTTGTTGTACTGGCAAAAAATACTCCTGATTGGGAAGCGCTCTGCGAACTCTTGCAGATCAAGAAAGTAAATTGTTCTCCACTTAAAGGTAAGGTCAAGATTGGCCTTGGGCGGGCTATTGATGCAGGCAGATTATTGAAACTTGTTACGGAGGCGAAAAACGATGGCAACGCTAATTGATTATGAGATTTTTATACCGTCGCGCAAACGTATCGAAAACGCCGTTGCAATTGGGGAGTTATTACCGACCGCTAAAATATTTGTCGATGAAAGGGAGTTTGAAGATTACGCTCAATATATTGACAAAGCGAAGATTATAACCCATCCGCCAACAAATGGTTTTGTTGCTGTCAGGCGGAGAATGATGGAGCAGAAAAAAACGTCTGCGGTTGTAATGATAGATGATGACTTTACAGGTGTTGTTTCGCTGGTAGGCAGAAGAACCAGAAAGATAACCGATGCTGGTGCAATCCTGCAATTAATCGAGAACGGTGTAAATATCGCTTGCGATTTAGGAATAGGCTTTTACTGCTGGAATCGAAACGCAAATCCGATGCAGTTTTTTGCTGCTGATCCGTTTGGGCTTGTTGGCCCTGCCTGCGGAGCGATGATTTATACCGGCAATGGTGAATGTAAACCGGATAGCCTGCTAAAAAATTATGAAGATGCGGATATGACATTGCAATCGTTGATTCAGCATCGAATTGTATTTTGTGACCGCAGGTATTATTTCGATTTTGGGCGGGTTTGGTGCGGAGCGGGTGGACTTCAAGGATTGCGAACGGAAGAATCTGAAAAACGTGACAGGGAAATAATCGCAAAGAAATGGGGCAGCTATGTTGTTTTCGGTTCAGGCGGCAAAGCTAAGACCGCTAAAAAAAATGTCCTTGGTTTGTCAATTCGGGTAGGTCGGAAAAGCGCGCTTGCCTCAACTCGATAAATAATTTTAAACAATTTTTTCGTTTGTGAATTTTTCGGCTAATAATGTGCTACAAAATGCTAAAGAAATTTATTTTTTGTTTTACTGCTAAGCCGTTTTGCAGAGAGTGTGTGTAGTTAAACAATAATTAATTACACGAAAGGATAAAAAAATGGAACTGACACTTAAAACAATCGAACACCTGACACAGCGAAACACTTACATTATTAACTTTGCAATGAATAAACCACAGCAGATGGCAGACGATTATTATGTAAACAAACTTAAAGCTGCCGGTTTTACTTCTGATGCGGTAGAAAACGGCATGGTTGCGGATATATCCTTCGAGTTTAAAGATACGCTTATAAACATAATAACACGTATTGAAAAGGCTGGTTTTTGGGATGAAGTTGAGTATATCGGACTGGACAACTGGTGTCATACTGTCGATTCGGAAAAAGTAAATTACGTTATATATAAAAATAAAAGTCACATAGAAAGGAAGGATTAAATATGTCAGTAAACGCATACAAGGTAATCATCATAAAGACAGCAGATCGTCCCACTTTTAATTGTTGGAGCGACTTCGATTTAATTCAGGAGTTTGCTGTAAACAGCCAGTCCATATCGGACAATGGCGGTTTTATCGAAATTGACATCAATGAGGTTAAAGAAGCGTTGCAGCTTCGGGAATTTGAACCAGAGGATAGGGATACGTTAAACCAAATCGTCATTGATGCTAATGGCGAAGAATATGTAACTTATAAATGTTATTAATGAAAGGAAGCAACAAATGGTTTACAACATGAACAGGGCTTTTGAAATGATTAGTGCTTTACAAAAATGTGTTCGCAGGGCAATGACAGAGGAGGCAGGTTACTGGTTTTTTAATCTCTGCGAAATGGGACAGTTTGGTTTTGCAATAAACCGGCTAAAAATAACAGCGCATGAAGATATCGGGGTTAATGATATTCAAGCAGTAATGTTTGCACTACGCAGTATTGACGATGCGAGGGAGTTGTATAAGGCCAAGAACGATGGCTGGCGAGTTCCCGCCTCAAACGCAATCATAGCACTATGCCAGGCGAATAAAGGCAGAGAGGCGGATAATTTTCAGGCGATATGTAGAGGCCGTGTAATTAAAAATCCTAATATAGAAGTCCCTGATTTCGCTTTCGATAAGCATACGATTAAGGGCAGGAAAATGGGGCGAGGTTTCAAACACTTTTTTGATGAAGCTGCGAAGTTAGTTCCCCAGCATCAGAACAAATGGGAAGCAGAAGCAAGGCAATACTATGAAAGCGGTTTATTGACAAATAATACAACCGAACCTAAACCAGAAAAATTATTTGAATAAAAAATATTTTTTTCATATCTGGACTTAAAAGTTTCTGGAATTGATCAACTTTTGGTGAATAACAAGCGGAAAATGTGTCTGTAAGTGGGTGCTAAAATATGATAAAAAAAACTTAAAATCGATAAAATTTGGCTTTACTATGCAGAATCGATTGCAGAGTGTGTGTTTAGTTAATTAATTATAAATAAAAACATACTCAAATATTTTTAATGGAAAGAATTTTATGGTATCGACAACATCAGAAAAAATTACAACGGAAAACCCAAGCACATTTATAACGGCAAAGTACAAATGGATGCGAAAATGCAGCAGTTGCGGCTGCGAGATCACGCTTGGCAATGATGTCTGGTATAAACAAGGCGCAGGTGTAAGGTGTGTAAATTGTGGCCCTCATACAGACAATGGAAATGGTTACAGCGAATTGATGGGCAAGTTTGCAACCGCTTTACAGGAACATCTTAACCTTAATCAGGGTATCGATGAAGAAGCCGTCAGACAGATAGTTGATAACCGAATTGCACAAGTATCGCCGAGGCCGATAGAAGTAACAGTCGGTGGTAAGGTACAAGTGACTATGACCGAGCGGGTTCACGTCCAATTTGACGAGTTAGTTGATGTCGTAAATTGCGGTGAAAAAAATATCATGTTAGTTGGCCCTGCCGGTTCTGGTAAAACTACACTCGCAAAAAAATTAGCAACAGCACTTGGCAAGGACTTTGGATTCATATCATTATCAGCCGGAGTTACAGAAACACATCTTTTTGGCAGGATTTTACCACAGGCCGATGGCTCTTGGCAGTATGTTCCTACGAAGTTTATCGAGATTTATGAAAACGGCGGAATATTTCTGCTTGATGAAGTTGATGCGGCAGATGCAAACGTTATGGTATCGATAAATGCAGCCTTGGCAAATGGTATGTTTGCAAATCCGGTCGATGGAAAGGTTCATCACAGGCATCCTGAAACAATCATCATAGCTGCTGCAAATACCTATGGAAACGGCGGCGATGCGCAGTATGTCGGCAGAAACGCCTTAGATGCGGCAACAAAAGACAGGTATGTATTATCTAAAATTCACGTCAATTACGATGTTTCAATGGAAGATGCGATTGCAAAGCAGATTATCGGCAAAGACAACTATGCCGAGGAATTGATTGTTTGGGTTGCTAATCTTAGGGAACGGATTGCAAACAATCGCATCAGGAAAGTCGCTTCAACTCGATTAGTCATAAGCGCAGCAAAGGCAATTGCCGCTGGCAAGTCTATGACCCAGATAAAAGAAAGATACTTTTTGGATTGGTCAACAGATGAAAAGAATCGGGTCGGAGCAAATGATTAAAAATTAGGTAGAAAAAAAATATGCTAAATTTGATAAAAAATATTATTTTTGGTTTTACTATGCAGAATCAATTGCAGAGTGTGTGCTTGTGATTAATAAATAAATCGAAAGGAATAAAAAATGACAAGCAGACAAATTAAAACGATATTTAGTTGCAATTGTCAATCATGCGGCAACCAAATTTCAAAAGGCGAAATGGTATGGTACAAAAAAGGATATGGTTGCCGCTGTCTTACTTGCGGAAAGCATAATGAATCAGCACAACGGTCAAAGCATTCAAGCAGACAGCCCAAACCAGCACCTGCGCCAAAGCCTTTTATTCCGGCAAATATTCCGCAATGGCCTGATACTGCTTTTGAGACGCAGCAGGAAAAAGAAAAATCTATTCCGTTTGAGCGTGATGCGAAGACCGCTGTAAAATGTTCGGATGGGGTGTATCGATATGAGTTTCAGTCAGTCACGGAATGCGTCCAAAGCGCACTTAATTATGAAACGGCTCAAAATGAATATAATAAAACTTGGCTGAATCAGGAACTGGACAGCAGTTTATCAGGTCTTAGTAAATGGGCGAATTACTACACGAAGGAAAGATTTTTAAATGATCTGCAAAATCCGCCAAGTCATATAGTTGATGCGGTGTCACAGATAAAAGAGCATATCACAGAAGAAATCGGCTTTGTAGCACAAACTCTTCGCCGGAAGGTAAGGCGCGGTTGCGAGTTTGGTGACGAGATTGACACTGATAAGTTTTTGGCAAGAAATCCGCTTCTTTGGGATAGAACGGTTCGGGAAATGGCGGATAAAAAAACCATTGTTATTGGCTGCAATCTTGCAATTTCGGGAAAAAGAAAACCAGAAGATTTGCTGTATCGCGGCGCTGCTGCCGTTGCGCTTGCAGAAGTGCTTGGCTCAAGAGGCTACAATGTGGGTATAACGTTATTTGAGTCACGTTATTATCCATCGGATAAAATGCCAATGTATGTAACAAGTGTAATTGTAAAGGAGCCTAATCACTCACTGGATATAACAAGCGTATCGTTTGCAATGGCGGAGATTGCGTTCTTTAGGATTTGTTTAGCGATTGGCGCGATGCGGTATGGAATCGGCAAAGTTGATAGTTGCCTTGGACATCCGAGATTGCTGCCGCAGACCGATGCAGCCCAAGTCGATTATTACATAGATAGCGATGTTTTCAGTAAAGAACAAGCGATTGAATGGGTTAAGAAATGTATGACAAAAACAGAAAGAGAGGTTCAGAATGTCTAATATAAAAGAAATCAAGCCAAGATTTTCACTTGGTCAAGTAGTAGCAACGCGCGGAGCAATTGATGCTTTCAATGAAGCTGGTGAAGAACCATTAAAATATCTGTGTCAATACGCAAGCGGCGATTGGGGTAAGACCAGCACAGAAGATAAAAAATTAAATGACCAAGCGATTGCGTTTGAAGGCAATCTCGATAAACAGGTAAGAGTCTTGTCGGTCTATGAATTAAGTAGCGGCGTTCGCATTTGGATTATAACAGAATGGGACAGGAGTTTGACAACTATCCTACTCCCATCGGAATACTAAGCATACAAGGCTTATTAAAACGAAAACAGTTGGAATAAAATCAAACGGGGGTAGTGGTCGATTTGGCTTTTATTCAATAAATTAATATATCATCTACACTCAAATATTATCTGTTATTTCTCACAAAGTTGCAGGATAATTATTAATTAATCGACGAAAAGTATTATAAAAAAGTTTACAAAACGGTACTATTGCGAATATAACTCTTTATAAATACAGAGGATAAAAAATATTTAAATTATGAATATTTTGCCTTGATTTAGTTCAGGGTTTGATTATGATAGTGAATGCAATAGTAAATATTTTGAGGTAACTATAATGAATAACAAAGAAATTGCACAAATCGTAGAGCCGTTTGAAGAGGGGTTCGCTGAAGTGTTTCATCTTGCGTGGGTCAATGTCCTTAGCACAGTTCCACATCTCGGTATTCCAACAAAGGTCGAGCGTGCAAACTGTATGCATCGAGCATTGCGAAATATAATGCGACCAATTTGTGAAAACTTCTCTCCTATACTTGAGTTTATTGAGGAGCCGGACGGCCAAGGCAAAGATTACATAATCATTGATTCTGGAGAGTCCGAACCTCTTGCCCTTTGTTGGGGAAGATATGGTAATGGAGTAATCAGACGAAGTTCTACTATCAGAAATCAGCATATTCAAGGCCAAGGTTATTTATTCCCTGTAGAAGATGGAGTGGGCATGCCTCAAGTCACTGCGACACTTGGATATGATGTTGCTGATGATTTTACGGAGTGCGGCAAACCTTGTTGGTGGATGCAACGTTTAGTATTACTGCGGGAACGCCAAATAGAATCAGAGTTTATCAAAGATATTTATTGTTACGAAAAGCCTGAAGCGAAAGAAATCGTTGTTGAAGATTACATTTCCCGAATTCGGAAAAAAGAATCAAGACAAATTGAAAAAATTACCGATATAATTCGGAAAAAGATTGCTTAAAGGCTACTATGAATTTTATAAACTATAACTTCGCGATGATAGCGCTTGCGCGCGAATTTCGTGGTTGGACACAAAAACAACTTTCAGATGCAATTGGGATTAGTCAAGCAACAATCAGCAAATATGAATTAGGAAGTGTACCTCCTACGTCGGAAGATATTGAATTGATTGCAAGAGTTCTTTCTTTCTCTACGGAACTTTTCAAGCAACCCGACCAAATTTTCGCGCTTGGAAGCAGTCTGATTTTTCATCGCAAACGCGTGAATATACCTATGCGAATACAAAAACGCGTTCAGGCCGAAGTAAATCTTCGGAATATGCAGATTTCCAGGCTCTTGCGCCCAATAGAGTTCGACCACAAATTCCACATGATTCCACCAGAAGCAGCAGGAGATAACCCAGAGAGAGTGGCAAGAGAAGTGCGACGGCTTTGGGGGATTTCTTCTGGCCCAATTGCTGATTTAACTCGCATCGTAGAAAATGCAGGAGGAATAATTGTTCATGTAGATTTTGGAACACATTTAATTGATGGCGCTCATCTTTGGATAACGGGCATGCCTCCTGTATTTTTCATGAATCAAGCAGTTTCTGGGGAAAGATACCGGTTCAGTTTGGCTCATGAAGTTGGACATGCGATTATGCACCATTCATCAGCATTAGATGATGTCGAAGAGGAGGCAACTTTGTTTGCAAGTGAGTTTCTTATGCCACGTTCAGAAATTCGCAGTGATCTTCATTCCTTAAGCTTAGAGAGTGCAGCCAGACTGAAGAAAGTATGGAAAGTGGCTATGCAAGCAATTATAATGCGTGCGAGTACCATGCGAGCTATAAGTGAATCAAAAAAGAAACGGCTTTTTGCAGCAATTGGCGCTAAGGGGTATAGGGTTAATGAGCCTTGGCCAATTCCATTAGAAAAACCAGAAACATATTCAAAACTTATAGATTTACACTTAAACAAGTTGGGGATTTCCCAAGACGAATTTTACCGTAGTGTTATGTTTACTTCAAAATATGGAGAGATAGAGTGCGTCCCACGTTTAAAACTTATGGAAAATGATTAATAATTGAACTCCACATTTTTCTGGTTTTTTAGCAATTTTAGAGCGTTGTTTCGTAAGTTGAACAGTGCATTCTACTTTTAAGGCACTCAAACAGCCAAGATACCAAAAGATTTATTTGTTAGTCCTGTTTTTCAAACTGATCCGATACCGATACCGAAACACAAAAGCAAAAATTCTAAATGATTTCCTTTTGTAAAAAATAGGATTTATGCTAAACTTAGTTAGCAAAAGCTAAAAGATATAACGGAAAGCATGTGATTAAAAAATGGCAAATGATAAGCTCGACACCATTGTTTTGCTGCTAACTCAAGGCATCACAGTTGAAAGGGCTGTTGATTATTGCGTCAAACGTTTTTCAGTCAATTTGGAAGAAGCTGAAAAACTTGTAGAGCAGGCTCGGCGCAAAATCACAGTGGCTGCCGAGTATGTAAAGGAAGAGCAGTTAGGAACTGCAATCACAAGACTTAACGATTTATATTCTAAAAGTATTAATGATAAAGACATCAAGACAGCGTTGCAGGCTCAACGTGAACTTAACCGTCTGATGGGATTATACAGCGATGCTCCGCAGGATGCGGATGCTGATGACGGCCAAGCGGCACGCAGGCTTGAACTGATTAGTAATTACATTTTGCCGCTTAAACTGACTGACGAGAAATTTCCTATCGAGGAACACGTAAGAGTTGCGGCAGACTACCTTAGACAAAACAAAATCGGCGGCATATTCCAAAAATAAAGCCCGTGCGCGGGCAAGAAGCGCTGCACTAACACTGGCAGGACAGGAGATAGCTCCTATTCCGCAGCCGGTGGATTTGTTGCGCAGGACAGCGGCAGATGAGGATTTTAAATTTTTCTGCGAAAATTATTTCCCCCAATTATTCAATCTGAAATGGTCTGATGATCATTTGCGAGTAATCGCAAAGATAGAGCGAGTTGTAAAATATCATGATACGTTTGCGGTTGCGATGCCCAGAGGTTCGGGAAAAACTTCTCTTTGCATGGCTGCTGTTATATGGGCAATACTATCGGGCAAGCATAAGTTTGTTTATCTGCTGGCATCAAATGATGCGAAAGCGGCAGAGTTTCTTGAAAACATCAAAAACCAGTTGCAGCATAATGATTATCTGCTTGCGGACTATCCAGAAACCATATACCCGATACGAAAGTTGGAGGGAGAAACACGGCGGGCAAACGGCCAAAGGTATTATGGAGTTCCTACGGAAATTAATTGGGGCGCTTCTGAAATTGTAATGCCTTCTATTGCCAATAGTCCAAGCGCTGGCGCTGTGATAAGGGTTTGCGGCTTGTGCGGTAATTTCAGAGGCGCAGTGCATGTCAGAAAAGATGGCAGGTCAGTAAGACCGAGTCTGGTAATTTGTGATGACCCGCAAACCGATGCTTCGGCAAAATCGGCGGTTCAAACAGCAGACAGACTTAGTATTATAAACGGCGCTGTAATTGGTTTGGCAGGCCCAGCACAAAGAACGGCGGTAATCATCCCATGTACAGTTATTCAACAGGGAGATTTAGCAGACCAGTTGCTTGACAGAAATAAATTTCCGGCATGGCGAGGTGAAAGAACAAAACTGGTTTATTCATTTCCGGCAAACTTAAAATTATGGCAGGACTATCAGCAGATAAGGGATGCAAGTTTAAGAAACGATGGTGATGGTTCGGAGGCAACGGAATTCTATAAGCTCAATCGGGTGGCTATGGATGAAGGCGCAATTATTGCCTGGCCTCAAAGATACTCACCAGATAAGGGCGAAATAAGCGCAATTCAAAGCGCAATGAATCTGCGGAATGACTATGGTGAGCAGACTTTCGCAAGCGAATATCAAAACGAACCGCT
>Ga0154577_1127_pt1 | contig 17806 bp, 24 predicted proteins | sample RifGroF2_FD_116006 | JGI IMG/M metagenome (GOLD analysis project Ga0154577, IMG submission 116006) | Planctomycetes bacterium GWF2_42_9
AATAAAAATGTCTGTCCTAAGATATAAAATATGGCACAGCTAAAAAGACTCAATGCGTAACGCGAGAAGTCCGGCATTTTTTCCGGCAAAAAAAATAATGCTAAAGGAATACAAGCAATTCCAATGATTATATGCGATACCGCGAACAGCTTTAAAATATCTTTGCTATGATTTTTCAAAAAAATCCTAGTGCATAGATAAGATAAGGACTGTGAAAACGCTGCTAAAAAGCCAAACAAGATGCCTGAATACATTTTTAATTCCTATAGTAGATTATAATTATTTTGGCTAAGCCAATTGTACATGGTTAGCAGCCAAATTCTTCAAGCTTAAAGTTTAGTATCCGTTTAAGTTCTGAAGATAAATCCTTCGAATCTGATTCAGTAACCACCTTAAGCATTAGTTGAAGTTCGAGCTGGTTAAAAAGAACTTCTGCTCCATAAGAAGAGCCGCTTATTTTAAGTAATAATTTTTCTGGGACTTTGTCTTTAAATATTTTTACGGTTTGTTCTGGGGTACGCATTGCAATTAGATTAAGCGGCAGGGGGATTCTATGGGGCAGTTCAGTGCATAGCTTTCTGATACTGGAGTAGAAGGCTTTAAGCGGCCAAACGTTTTCCCCATTCAAGGTTCTTGGAGTGGCATTTAGTCTATATTCCAAACGTGCCATATTAATATTGTTTCTTTTGGCAACATCTTCGTGATAATGCACTATTGCATCAATATCATGAAGGATATTATTGAGATTGCCGAGCAGACTTTTTGAATTAGTTTTAGAAAAGGCAACATGGTCGCCATATAATTTCATTATTTGTTCAGTATTTTCACGCGGGACTTCTATTCTTATCATTCTGATCATCAGGTTGGCAAAAACCGTATGTACGAAATCGTTCATGCTCATATCTTTATCCACAGGCAGCAGCATCGTGTAAAGACTATCGGCATGCATAACCGGCATAAAAAGATTGCCGCTATTAAACGAGTCGGCTGTGTTTATGTACCATTCGCCGAGGTCATTTTCAGATTTGTCTACTTCAACAAAAACAGGCTTTTGCTTGAATTTCTTAAAGACTTTTGTTGTTAAACGCAATATCATCATTTTTGAAACTGACTTTCTTTTTAACTCAAAAAAGTTAGTGAATTATAGTCGGGGCTCAGAATTGAATAAAGTAAAATATGATTGCCATTTTTATCGAATTCTTGACTTCCTAAAACACATAGCTATAATCATGTTCATGAACAAAAACGTGGAGCAAACCTGTCAGCAACTTATAGCAGCTTTTTTCAAAGCATATCCAAACCCTAAATTACAAAATGAAGTTAATCGTATCATGAAGAGATTTGATGCTCTTAAAATTCCCATGCATGGCAAGCCTGGCGGCTGGGCTGGTGGAATTATATATGCAATAACCAATCAGGGACAATCGCCATGCGGCATACCAGGCGTTCTTAATAAAGAGTGTGAAGACTTTTTTAAAGTCTCCATGGGAACAATTCATAGAAGGGCGTATCAAGTTAGGGAGTTGCTGTTGAGTACATAGTCTCGCGACTTAGTAGGCGCACCTCTGAGTATATGATTTTAAAATAGACAAAATCTTATGCCTCAGCTAAACTGCTTGAGATTAATTAAAGGATTTTTTACTTGATGAATGAAATATTCGATCACAAAAATTGCCAATCTTTGTTTGGTTATGCTGCTTCAGTTCACATTCGATCTGGATGTGTATGTCAATTATGCGGATGTGGAACAAAAGGAAAAGTAGATTTTGACCTGTGGAGACAGATGACTGTTGAGCATATTATTGGAGAATCTCAAGGCGGTTATTTATATCAGATCACAGAAGCCTTATCGAGAAAATATCCAGAATTGTCTACAGAAGCGTTGGAAAATATGGCAAAAAGCATCGATCAAGCCAATACCATCACGTGCTGTAGTTTCTGCGATGCCAGTACAAGCAGGAACCGCTGTAATATTAGTATGACTGAACTTATCAAAACAACGAATGGAACCCCATCTGAGCTTGTAGAAATAATAAAAAAAGAATTAAACTCAATTCTTGAGCAAAAGAAATCTGTTATTGAGTGGAAACTTGCTTCCATAAAAAAAGCTTTTGAAACAGAAATAAAGCCGGCGATTGAAATATAATAAAAGGTTCGTATTTTTTTAATCGTAAAATGAATATAGAAGATTTTTATAAGGAGATTACCATGGCAAAGAAAAAAGTTGTAACTGGTGTATTTACTAAAGAAGAGACTAACATTTTAAAGAAGATGTATCCTAACACCAGCACAAAAGAAGTTGCTAAAAAATTAAATAGAAAACCTAAATCAGTTGAAGCTAAGGCATCGAACCTGGGTTTAAAGAAAGGCTCTAAATATCTTAAAAAAGTTGGACTGAGGAAATAATAGTTGTAATAATTCCCACTTGGTGGACTATCAATCATCAAGCTGGCACACTCATCCTGCCGCAATTCCTGCAATCTATAGATATTGATGAAAGATGGTTATTTACCAATCCGCGAGCCTAGACTGCTGATGGTGATGAGCAGATTTTATAGTAATCGTTTATCCGGTCCGGAAAAAAAATCCGTTCAGCTGATCCGGATGAGTCTTTAATCATTCTTTCAGCTTTTCAGCAGAAAACACAGTTTTTTAAAAAAAAGATATTATTTAGTCTTGAATTCTGATTAATTAAGATAATAATGACATATTTACCCTGAACAATTGAGAAAAATCAGAAGTATTATAAGCTATAAATAGATAGAAATAAGAATTATTTGGAGGCATAATAATGGCAATTGATATCAGGCAAATGTCCAAAATTGTTGAACAAAAAAGTGAACTTATTCGGTTGCTATTAAGTGAATTTGACAAGGTAATAATTGGACAGCGATATATGCTTGAACGCATACTAGTAGCTATTCTTTCTAATGGACATATCCTTATTGAAGGTGTTCCCGGATTAGCGAAAACCACTGCTGTGACGGTACTGGCTAAAGCAATAAAGGCACAGTTTCGTAGGCTCCAATTTACGCCTGATCTTTTACCAGCAGATTTGACTGGGACTCAAATATATCGACAATCTGATGGTGAGTTTTATGTCCGTAAAGGTCCAATTTTTGCCAATATAATTCTGGCCGACGAAATTAACCGTGCTCCGGCAAAAGTGCAAAGCGCTTTGCTTGAAGCAATGCAGGAACGCCAGGTTACTATTGGTGATCAAACGTTCTCGATCCCCGAACCATTTCTGGTGCTTGCCACACAAAACCCGATTGAGCAGGAAGGTACGTATCCACTTCCAGAAGCTCAATTAGACAGGTTTATGTTGAAGATTAAGATTGGTTATCCGCAAAAAGAAGAAGAACGCAAGATTCTCGATCGAATGGCGGCTACGAGCAAAAAATTTGACATCCAGCAAATCATTTCACCAGAAGAAATATTGGAGGTTCGTTCAGTTGTAGATGATATTTACATTGATGACAAAATAAAGGATTACATTGTTGATATTGTCTTTGCTACCCGCGAGCCGGATAAATACGGTTTAAATTTAAAATCATACATTCAATATGGCGCATCTCCGAGAGCGTCGATATATCTGGCATTGGCATCCAAGGCGATGGCATTTCTCAATGGCCGTGGTTATGTAACGCCGCAGGATGTAAAGAGTATCGGACAGGATGTATTGCGGCATAGGGTTTTAATAAGTTACGAAGCTGAAGCCGAAGACAAGACCAGCGAAGATATAATTCAAACCATTTTTGATAATATTGCAGTTCCGTAATAGGCAGGAAGCGAGTCGAAACACGATGTTGTCGCCAGAGCTGGTAAAAAAAATAAGACAGATACAAATTTATACTTCGCGAATGGTTAATGCAAGTTTTGCGGGGCAATATGAAAGTGTATTTAAAGGCAGGGGCATGCAATTCGAGGAAGTGCGTGAGTATACCCCCGGTGATGATGTTCGTACTATAGATTGGAACGTTACCGCTCGGGCCGGCAAAGCATATATCAAAAGATTTGTTGAAGAACGTGAACTTACTGTTATTTTGGCAGTCGATTTAAGTGCTTCAGGCGATTTCGGAACTCGTGAAAAATTGAAAAACGAGTTGGCTGCTGAATTTTGTGCTGTACTTGCTTTTGCAGCTATCAGAAGTAATGACAAAGTCGGGCTCGTGATTTTTACAGACCAGATAGAACTTTTTATTCCCCCTAAAAAAGGCACCAGCCATGTATTAAGACTAATCCGCGAACTTTTATGTTTTAAAATTCCCAACAAGAAGACAAATATTTCAATGGCTTTGGAATATATAGGGCTGGTTATTAGAAAGCACGCAACCGTATTTGTGGTATCGGATTTTCTTGCAGATAATTTCAAAAGGCCGCTTTCATTGCTTAGCAAGCGTCATGATGTTATAGCTGCGAATGTTCATGATCCTGCCGAATTAAAATTACCACCAGCAGGTTTGATAGAATTTTATGATGCTGAAACCAAAACAATTCGATTAATTGATTCATCGGATAAAAAAATTCGTAAATTCTATGAAGCTGATAATCAAAAGCGATTTCAATCACTTCAGGGAATGCTTCGTTCTATAAATATCGATTGTATAACTATTCAAACGGACAAATCATATATTCAGGATTTAGTGAGATTTTTCCATATAAGGCACAGGCGAGCTTAAGTTGATTCTATGCAGATAAATAAAAAATATATTTTGGTCTTTTTACTGGGATGTTTGCTGTTTAGCGGCTGCCAGGACAAAAACAATCCTGCTCAGCAGGATGTTCAATATTCAATAACGAAATCTTTTAATAATGGTCCTTTGCTCGTAAATTTGAAAATTAGCAGTAAACACATCAAACTTTCTGATCTTCTTGATATGGAGATACAGACTCAGATTAATGCCGATTATATTGTGGATTTGCCTAAAATTAAAGACGATCTCAAGGATTTTGCAATTCATACCCAGCGGGAAATTGGTAAAAAACTTGGTGCAAACAATAGTGTTATTACCACCTATTATTACAAATTAGAGCCTATACAAACAGGCAAATGCCAAATACCTCAATTGCAATTTCCTTTCAGGAAAGCAAGCGAGGAACCTAATACTGCCAAATGGGATGTTCTAAGAACTGAAGCAGTCGATATTAACGTTACAACCCAATCGCCAATCGATGCAAATACCTCAATGGCCGATATCGAGGATGTTGTAGATGTTAAGACAAATCACTTGTTAGCTGTAGTTATTACATTTGCAGCTGTAATATTGTGCGCAGTCGGTTATATCATTTATAAAATGAAAACCAAAAAACAAGAACAGATTCAAAAAGTTTATCGTCCGGCTCACGAGATAGCTTTTGAAATGCTAAGAAAACTCGCCGGCGAAAAACTCGTTGAGCAGGGCAGGATAAAGGAATATTACGAAAAACTAAGCTCGTGCCTGCGAAAATATATTGAAGACAGATTCACTCTGCGTGCACCCGAGCAGACCACCGAAGAATTTCTCGACGAAATAAAAAAATCGAATGTTCTGGAACCGCGATATAAACAGGAATTGAAAAATTTTCTCGAACATTGTGATTTAGTTAAATTCGCAAAGTATCAGCCAACAAACGAGCAGATAAATCAATCGCTCACTATGGCACAGCAGTTTGTTGATAATACGAAATCTCAGGAACATCAGGTTGAAGTTTAAAGGTATTGGATAATATGTTTTATTGGCCTTGGGCATTTTTGCTTTTTTTAATATTGCCGGTGCTTGTATTTATGCATGCAAGACACAACGCAAATGCTGCAATCAGATTTTCCAATATAGATAGATTTAAAAATTGCCCAATCTCTTGGCGGCAAAGATTTAGACCTGTTTTGTTCTGGATGCGAATACTTTGCATTGCACTCTTGATTGTTGCACTTGCAAGACCTCGCAAAGGTACCAAAATCGAAAATATATCAACTGAAGGCGCAGCGATGATAATTGCTGTTGACCATTCCGGCAGTATGGGCGAACCTATGAGCTATAATGGTCAGGAATTATCCCGGCTGGAAGTTGTGAAACAAGTTGTGGCTGATTTTATTAAAGGCGATGGCAAAGATTACAAAGGAAGAAACAGTGATATGATCGGCCTTGTTACTTATGCAAGGTTTGCTGACACTCAATGTCCCCTGGTCCACGGAAATAGTATTATTGTTGATTTTATTAAGAATATCCATTTAGTTGAGCAGCGTCAGGAGGATGGAACAGCAATTGGTGATGGAATTACACTTGCCGCCGCTCGTCTTCAAAAATGTGAGAAGCAGATATTTGACGAAAACGCAAAACTGCAATCAGCTTCCGATAAGGGCAAAAAAAAGGACCCCAATTTTAAGATTAAGAGTAAAGTCATTATTCTTCTGACAGATGGTATGAACAACACCGGCCAATATTCACCAATCGAAGCTGCTAAACTTGCGGCTCAATGGGGAATCAAAATTTATACGGTAGGCATTGGCAGCGAGCAGCAAGGAAATAACGGATTTTTCAATATGATGATGCCCTCACTCGATGAAGATTTGCTTAATAATATTGCAAGTATAACTGGCGGTTTTTACGCTCGAGCTGATAATGCTGACCAGCTTCGCGATGTCTATAAAAAAATTGATAAGCTCGAAAAAACTGAGGTCAAGAGTATTGGTTATGTTGATTATGCCGAAAAATTCCCTCCATGGGCAAAGGCGAGCCTTGGTTTGCTTTTGCTAGAAATTATGGCGTCAGCTACTATATTTAGGAAAATTCCATAGGAAATATGATGCGATTTGCTGATTACAATGCGTTCTTTCTTTTGTTCCTGTTGGCTTTCCCAATATTGCCATTATATCTATGGGCATTTTGGCGTAAAAAGAAAATGCTTGAGATTCTTGCTGAAAATAGATTGCTTGTCTCTATCAACAATTCAGTCAGCATTTCAAAGCAGGTTTTAAAAGCAATTTTGCTGATGGTTGCTTTTGCCGCTGTCATTATCGCTTTAACAAGGCCGGCATGGAATCCAAAACCTCGTGATGTTAAGCGTCATGGACGGGATGTTGTGATTTTGCTCGATGTATCAAAGTCTATGCTTGCTGAAGATATTAAGCCGAGTCGACTCGAACGAGCGAAACTTGCCGTCCGAGACTTGATGGAGAAAATCAATGGCGATCGGATTGGAATCGTAACATTCGCAGGCAACACGAGCGTGAAATGTCCGCTTACGCAGGATTATGCTTTTGCAAGGCTGGCGCTTAACCAGATTTCAACAGAAAGCACAACACGAGGAGGCACTAACGTTGGCGATGCCATTAGAGAAGCTGCCAACAAAGTCTTCGATGAGCAGGTAAAGGAATATAAAGATATAATTCTAATCACCGATTGCAATGATTCTGAGGGAAGTTTTCCTGTCCAGGCCGCCCAGGATGCAGGGGCTAAGGGAATTCGCATAATTGCCGTGGGACTTGGCAATCCTGATGAAGGTGCACGCATCCCGATAGTTGGTGCTGATGGGACAAAATCATTCTTGAAATACGATGGCAGGGAGGTTTGGGCCAGTCTTGATGAAAATACATTAAGGCAGATTGCCGCAGCGACCCCTGGCGGCGCATATATTCCCGTCCAAACAGGCACATTTGACCTTGGACAGATATACAGTAATTTGATTTATTCTGCCGGTAAAAGAGAGCTTGAAGCTACGACGATTCTGGAATATGATGAAAAATTCCAAATATTTATTGCGTTAGGATTAATATTGATCGTTTGCGAGGTATTTGTAAGTGAGCGTAAAAAAGATGAAAATTAAAATAGCAGTTATCATTTGCGTAATGCTTACCAATTATGTATTCGCACAATCCGGAGCGAAACTTGTCCAGCAGGGTAATGACCTTTATCATCAGGGACAGTACAAGCAGGCTATTGAAAAATTTGAACAGGCAGGGCAGTTTGATGAAATCCAAGCAGCCGCTGAATTTAATAAAGCCAACTGTTTATATCGCACAAAGGATTTTAATGAGGCTGTCGATTCCTATCGTTTGGCCGCCGTAGGAAGCAAAGATAAAGAGCTAATTGGAAAATCGAAATATAACATGGGTAATGCTTATTTTGCACAAGGCCAGACACTTGCCCAGCAAAATCCAGAGCAAGCAATAAAGATGTTCGAGGATAGTATTGATTGCTGGAGGCAGGCCAATGACATCAATAAGAAAAATACGTCGGCATTAAAGAATATTGAACTTGCCAAGCTTACTATCCAGCAAATTAAAAAGCTTATGGAACAGCAAAAACAGCAGCAGCAACAACAGCAAAAAAAACAGGAGGATTTGAATAAAAAGCTTGAGGATTTGAAAAATCAGCAGCAGCAGTTGGCTAAAGATAATCAGCAAAATCAGCAGAATAGCGACCCGAATCAGCAGCAGGAAAAAAATGAACAGAATAAGAAGCAGCAATCGCAATTAAATAATGAGACGCAAAAAACACTGGATCAGATGAAGCAGGAATCCAAGCAGCAGGATTCTCAAAATCAAGATCAGAATCAAAAGCTTCAGCAGGCTGTAAACGAAATGCAAAAAGCAGCCGACCATCAGCAGGAATCGCAAAAAAATCTTGAAAATTCAGAGCCGCAAAAAGCCGCTGAAAATCAGGAGAAGGCTGCCCAGCAGATTCAAAAAGCAATTGATGAGATGAAAAATGATGATAAACAGAAGCAGGAAAATCAACAGCAGCAATCTGGCGACAAAAATAAAGAAAGTGAAAAACAGCAAAAGCCTCGCAGTCAGCAGCAAAATGACCCAAATCAGCAGGCCCAGCAAAAACAGCAGCAACAGGCTCAGGAAGCAAACGCTGTAGATGCTACTGCTGATAAGATCCTCGAAGATGAGCAAAAGGCCCTTCAGAAGCGGCAAATTCTTATCCGTGGACAGCAGAAAGTGGAAAGGGATTGGTAGTTGGCAAAAAGATTTATTTACTTACCATTATTTTTATGTTTGATAACCTTATTCTGCGGTAATAATGCTATTGCGGTAAATGTCAGGGCGGCCGTAGATAATTCGCAGCCGATTTATGCCTCCAGTCCATTTTCATACAGCATAGTGGTTGAAAATGGGAGCAGTCCTGATTCAGTTGATTTGCAGCCATTGAAAGACTTTAACCCATCCGGCCCTTCGGTTCAGAATCGAACATCCATTGTGAATGGCGCAACGTCATCTTCAGTTATATTGACATATCAACTAACTGCTCCGGTAAAGGGCAGCGTTACGATTCCCGCTGTAGGAATAACAATTGGAGGAAAAACTTATAATACTGATCCTGTTACTATAACGGTGGCCGAGCCAGATTCGACGAAACAAATAGAAATCGAATCAAGTCTTTCAGCTGATAAATGTTATGTCGGCCAACCTTTAGTGTATACAGTGTCTTTCTATATATGGACCAGCATTGCGCAAAATAGAGGAGCGATTGCCAATGTCGCACTTGATGTCCCTATTCTTAAAAATGATGTGTTCGATGTTGAAAATTCTGATGAACAAGCCAATCCGAATTCGCAATCTGTTCTCATTGTCAATGGTCAAAAGGAAATGTTTGTTCAGGACCGTATGGATCACAATGGCGTTGATTGTATTCGATTGAAACTTTCAAAAATTTTAATTCCTAAAACGTCAGGTTCGCTCACTGTTCAGCCATGTACCGTGGGTGCAGATTTGGCAGTTGGCAGAGCTAACAATCGCAAGGATGATTTCTTTGGCGATTTTTTCGGCAATCAATATGAATACAAACGCTTTTCCGCTTCTTCAAATTCTCTTGCATTGACTATTTCCTCTCTTCCGCAGCAGGCAAAGCCCGTGGATTTTTACGGTTTGGTCGGAAATTATACTATAGATGTGCATGCAAGCCCTGTTAAGGTAAATGTCGGAGACCCTATTACGCTTACAATAAAAGTCGGAGGCGAAAAATATTTGTCGCCGGTCCAATGGCCGGAGATTAAAAATATTCCCAATTTCGCGAATAATTTCAAGATTCCCGCAGAACGTTCTGACGGCAAAATAGAAAATGGTTTTAAAGTTTTTACACAAACCATTCGCGCCAACAATGAAAAGATAAAGCAGATACCATCGATACCGCTTTCGTATTTTGATGTTAAAAAAGGAAATTATGTTACGATTAATTCTGCACCGGTACCTCTTGATGTATCGCCTACGAAGGTAGTAACGCAGGCGGAGATTGAAGGCACACCAATTTCTGCCGCCAATAAAGAAATCGAAGCCGTTAAGGAAGGACTATCGGCAAACTATACTTCAGCTGATGTTCTGCAAAATCAGCATTTTTCATTTACCGCTGCTTTAGTCAGCGTTTGGTTCTTTGCATTATGGTTAATTCCATTTTGTTTTTTGATGTGCAGTGTAATTGTAAAATTACTTATTGGCAGCAGCCCTCGTCGAAATCTTATCAGGAGAAAAAAGCTCGCCTTCAGCAAAGCAGTCAAAGCTGTGAAGTCTGTAGATAAATCTAATGGCAAAGTTGATGTGTTATTAATCTCCTCATTAAAAGAATATATCGCTGATAAATCTGAGCGATTGGCTGGTTCTTTAACTGCCGAAGATTGCAGGGAGCTAATTTTAAATAGAACTAATGACGTAGATATTGCCAATGAGTTTAAAACGTATATGGAAGATATTGAAATGGCGGCGTATAGCCCGACCCTGTACAGTTTTAATGATGAAAAACGAAAACAAATAATTGAACTGCTTGGTAAAATTGAGAAGAAATATGAATAAAGCATTTTTTACATTTTTAGTTTTGTTGCTGCTGACTAACGGAATTTTTGCGGCAATGTCGCATGACGAAGCTCTGCTTGTTTTTTCGCAGGCTAATGAGGACTTTTCGCAGGCTAACAAAACGACGAATCCAAATGATTCTCAAAAGCTGTATGAACAGGCAATTCTTGGCTATGAAAAAATCATCGACCAGGGCGGCATCAAAAACGCAAAGCTGTATTATAATTTAGGTAATGCATATTTGTTGAAAGACAATATTGCAAAAGCGATCCTTAATTATCGCCGTGCCCAGACGCTGGATAGTTCCAATCCTGATATTTATAAAAATTTAAATTTCACACGCAACCGCAGAGTAGATAATATTCCTATTTCTGTGGAAAAAAAAGTTATGGAACGTTTATTTTTCTGGCATTATGATTTTTCGATCAAAACAAAATTTATCATTGGCGGGATCTTTTTCGCATGTTTCTGCCTGTGGCTCGTTTTACGAATATGGCTGGCAAAATGGCCCGCAGGAATGGCAGTTTGTATTATTTCAATTGTACTGGCTTTGAGTATGGCTAGTTCAATATTTATTGAATATCATGGGCAGAGTGTTAAACGCAGTGGCGTAATTACTATAGAAAAAGTTATAGCCCGGCAGGGGGATGGCGACAATTATCCGCAGAGTTTTGATGAGCCACTTCATGCGGGCCTTGAGTTTGATTTGCTTGAGCAACGTAGCGGCTGGTTGCATATTAGACTCTCAAATGGCCATGATGCTTGGATTCCGGAACAATCCGCTGAATTAATATAATTAAATGAACACACGTCAATAATAACTATAATGGTTCAAAACATCCTTGCAATTTATCAAGCCGGCACACTCATTCTGCCACAATTCCTGCAATCTATAGATATTGACGAAATGTTTGTTGAATCAGATAAGGATGGATTGTATGGAAAATATAAAGCAAGAATCGAAAGGTGAGATTGTTATTTATCACAAAGCCGGCAAGGCCGGGCTTGAAGTTAAATTACAGGATGAAACCGTTTGGTTAAGTCAGGGGCAGATGGCTGAAATTTTTGGCCGTGACCGTACTATAATAGCAAGACACATTCATAATGTTTTTAAAACCAAAGAGTTAGACAGAAAAAGTAATGTGCAAAAAATACACATTACTTTTTCAAATTTCTGAATATAAGCTTTTATCCTGTTAATAAAATATTTTTTATGTCATATCTATTGTGGCCACTTATATTTAAAAACAACCATAATAATTTTGCTTTGCACCCCTTGAAATCATTGCATTTTTTGCTATATTTTTTCTTATTATCAGGCCATGAAACAAACGAAAGCAAGGAGCTGGAAACCGTGGCGAGGGTAAGAAATCAGACTTAACGGAAGAAGGTTGATTATGTTACATTTTTCTAAAAGTTCTCGGAGAAATTCTGTACATAGATTGAGGACTACATTCACACTATATTGTAAAATGATACCGATTGAAGCGTCAATACCATCTTTTAAGGATTAATATAATGATTAATTTTTCGATAAAAACATTTTTAATTAAAACTCCGCAGGAACTTTTAAAGGAATATTTTGCACAAAAACACCTATTAGCTGATTTTGACTGGTCAAAAGAAAACTGGGTTGAGGATCTGGCAGGACTACTCGAGCAGGATGGATACGAACAGGTTTCGCTGGAATTGGGCAAAATAAATGAATTGGCAGATGGCTCTGGGGCGGAGCATGTTATTGAACGGGCAGATTTGCTTTTCGGGATACAGTTGGCGGATTCTCTGCGGGAAATGAGTCATCATCAACAAGCGATGTGGACATTCCTCAACCACCGCGACATCTTTGACCAAGCCGTCGAAACAGAATATATTGATAATTTGACCAATTGGAAAATCTGCAATGTTGGTTGTGATTTGTCTTGTGGTACCGATGAAGAAATAAAAGAAGAACTCGGTACTGCCATCGCGGAGCACTTTCTTAAAAAAGGAAAAGGCAGACATTGCGATGTTGATTACTATTCCCGCAAGAATCCTGACCGACATTGTTTCTTTGCATATCCGGAAGATTATATAAAAGGGGCTATTGTATATGAAAATGGAAAGCGTACAACACACGCGACCCGTCCTGCTTTCGAGGTTATTTTTATATATGACCCGGCAGATGGTATATTGCGTACACATTCGCCACGAGGAGGTTCTTTCGAACCTTTGCAGGATATTTTCTGCAAAAAAATATTAGGTCTTAAAGATGGAGTTCCTGACAAGAATACCCAGGTGTATGATTTGAGCCCACTAAAAAATCCAAACTTTCGTTTTACATGGCAACCTTCCGATAATGTGGAAAAGGTTGAGTTAAAAATGCTCATGTTAGATTTCACCAGTGGCGGTAGTAAACAAGTTACAGTAGAAGCACAGCCAAATTTCAACAATCCCCGGATTGTATTTGACATGATGGATAAAGCGATACAAGCTTATGGTTCAGATGAAGGGCACACAATCATCAAAAAGGCTAAAATACTTATTAAGTTTGGGCCTGTCAATGGTAGACGTCCAAAGCGATTCACGCTGAATATTGGCCTGCCCAATAGCGATAATCTCAAAGATGACCCATACCACAATATGGTTCGGGAACTCATAAAAAGATGGGAGCTTGTGCGCACGCTGATGCGGGAAGCAGAGGCAGCGTGAGTGAATTGAATGATCATTTGCGATCTCTTGCCCGTCAATTTGATATGCGATTGGGCAGTACAATAAGTCACTTAGATACTGCCGATTGGCCCAGCGACAGGCTTCAAGTGTTTATTCAAATGGGTATTTTAATTCCTATTGCACCGGCGACTGAAATTCGATGTAACGGCTGTGGAGATGGATGTTCTATTGAACCGGAGATTCAGAAGTTACATGATGGAACGATGTGTGGTATCTTTTTCTGTAACAAAGAATCGAAGATGCTGAAATTTCCTATTAAGAATTTTCAGCAGTGGGAGATTGTCCGTAGCAAAATAGATGAATATGGTATAACGACGCCACCGCGGGACGAGTATATATCTCATGAAGAAGCCGCCTCCATCCTTGGCTTAAACTCAAAAGGCACCGTTTCTAAATATGTGGATAAATATGGAATTGCCGATAACGGAAAAATCGGTCAGCATAAAAAACTGCTATTATCAAGCGTTCTTCTCATCAAGCATAAGATTGAAGCAGAAGATTTAAAAAATGATGTAATTGATTTACGCAAGGACTCAAATACAATTACGAAACCTCGTTAGCCTTCAAATAACGGCTTAAACCGGCATTGCATATATGCTTCCAGTAAATTCAATGTTGGATAGTCCGCTCTCGCATCAAGCAGTACGTTAACCCTGCTGGTATTTTGTTTTATCCATGTAGAAATTCTTTCATCTATATCCAACGAATTCAGCTTAGATGTATTATTCAGCAGGGATTTAGCTAAATTACTATTTGAACTATTTGCATGGTAGTGTTGAGACACATATCTGGCATTGCTATTGGGGCCGACCTTACCGACTTTTAAACAGTTTTTTTGATAAAAAAACATATAGACTGCCATTTTACCTTTTGGCAATCTGGCCGGCGGATGATGAGGTGCATCTAAATATTCAATATGGTAATCTTGTGCAGACATACGAATACTTGAAAGCCGTGACACATCTATAAAGTTGTCCATGGCATCGAGTACTAAGCTATATATATCATTCTTCAAATTCAATTTTTTGTAAAAAGTGTTTCCAAACCGTTTCCATTCTAAATTTTTTTATAAATTTTTCCATCTTTTTTGAGTGTTCTTATGCAAGTACTTAAATAACTTGTTTTTCACGCTAAAAAAAGCGTTTCCAAACCGTTTCCACCTCAAAATCCCTCATAAACTAGATCTTGTCAGAAAAATACTAAGGACAAGACATGACCGAAAATTTGAAACAAGCGGCTCAAGATAATTGTAAAAGAACGACAACGGAAATATCGCAGACACATAAACATTGGCACATGGATTTGCTAGCTGAACAGGCTCTTCTTGTATCTCGTCTTGTCGAAATCACGGGGTTGTTAACCTTTGACAATCCGCCTATGGTGAAAACTACGTCTATCCGCAAACAATCGTTTCCAAAAGATTTTGACCGCAAGGCTTATTGTATTGGTTTGATTTGGCGGAACCCTACAATTTCCGCTCGCGAATTGACAAGAAAAGCAGGCATTGCCAGAAGTACTCTCGATATGCCAGGCTGGTCTGATGTAGTAAGTGTGCTAAAGGCCAGCCAAAAGGCTTCTTCAAAAGATTGTAAGGATTACAAAAGTTACACTGAGGACGTGGATGACGATCAGGAGGATGATCTATGAACAAGGCCACCTACAAGGCCACCATATCTAAAATTTTCTGCGATTTTGAACTGATATCAAGCATTTTCAAGAAAGCACAAGGCCACCACGCCTATTTATAGAAAGGTAACACATGATAGTAAATTCTAAAACTGAAAACTTAATAAGTCTAACAAAGTCAACAAAACTTCTGAAGCAAGGATGATAAATGGATTCACATCTCGGAGATGTGATTTATTCAGGTCAGTCAATTTTAATGATGTTTTATTTAAAGGAGTAACAAATGTTGGTTTTAACAAGAAAAGCAAATGAATCAATCAGAATCGGTAATGATATTGAAATCGAGGTAGTGAGAATTCAAGGTAACCAAATCAGATTGGGTATCACTGCTCCCAAAGGTATACCCATCGTCAGGGACGACTGCAAAAAAAATATTCCAAATGCAGAAACAAAAAATTCTTCAATTACCTCCTGTCGGTAAAGGCACTCAATTATGAGTATCGATTTGAAAACTGAAAACTTAATAACACTCAACCAAGCAGCGCAGCTTCTGCCGAGGGTCAATGAAAATAGAATCCATATCTCGACGTTGTGGCGTTGGTGCAAAAAGGGTCTAAAAGGAATAACTTTGGAATACCTCCGCAGCGGCTCAAGGATATTTACCAGCCAGCAAGCAATGCAGAGATTCTTTGAGGAGCTAGTTAGGCTCGATGAGGCAAAGCCTCGGCGATCTTTTCATAAGCCTGCGTATCTAAAAAACAAACCTCGCTCGGAAAAATCACGTCAGCGTCAAATCGAAAATGCCAACAATATTTTAGCTAAAGCAAAAATCATTTAATAGGAGTTTTTTAAATGGAAGAACAGACGAAATCAAACGCAAAGAAGTCTGAAAAAAGGCTTGCACAAGAAGCTGAAAAAATGCGGAAGGGCAGAATACTTTTACGCAAGGTAGACGGTATTCTTAAAAGCAGAGGCTCTGAAGCTGCTTTAAAAGCACTGATGAAGGCCAGACTTCAAATGCCAAACAATTCTATCGTTGGCAGCTGGTTTAAAGGCTACAGGGATATGCTCGATGCCTGGCAATATCGGATGATGCCGGATGTCATAGCTGAATTTCAAAAATTCGGTTTTCGCCGGGCACGTACAATAGCAGCCAACTATGTCATCAGAAAAGTAAACAGGAATAAGCTTCATTTTTATAGTATGTGCTTGCAAACATTAGATGAAATGTCGGAGCGTAGCAGACTTGCTATAAGCGACCAGGAAAGTGAACTTCCTGAAACAATACCAAACACAGTCTAACTTAAGAAATAACTAAAGACAAATCGAATATGGAAAAAAACTTTAATTTATCGAAAGGAAAAACATGTCAGTGTTAGAACAAATCAGAACAGGCAAGCAATCATCGCCGCCGCGAATATTACTTTACGGCACAGAAGGAATAGGCAAATCGACATTTGCAGCGCAGGCGCCTAATCCAATCTTCATACCAACCGAAGATGGATTAAATGAAATAAACTGTGCAAGTTTCCCAATGGCTAAAAAATATAGCGATGTGGAAAGTTATCTATCAGCTCTTGCGATAGAACAACATGAGTACCAGACAATAATTATTGATTCATGTGATTGGCTCGAACAGCTTATCTGGGATGAATTGTGCCGATTGTCGGGAGCCAGTACGATTGAAAAATGTGACGGCGGCTACGGCAAAGGCTATATCGCTGCACTCAGCTTTTGGCGTCAGATTGTTGATGCCCTTGATGCCTTGAGAACTGAGAGGCATATGGCAACAATTCTGGTTGCACATTCTCGCGTGGAACGCTTCGAAGATCCAGAATCCAATGCCTACGATAGATACACACCACGCACACACAAACATGCTACAGCACTTTTAACTGAATGGGCCGATGCGGTTTTATTTGCAACACGCAAATTCAGAACAGAATCCGAAAACATGGGCTTTGGAAAAGAGCGAACCATAGCTGTCGGACTTGGCAAAGATGGTGGTGAGCGTATTATTCGCACTGTTGGTGGACCATCGTGTATTGCCAAGAACCGCTATAATCTTCCATATGAAATTCCTCTGTCGTGGGATGCGTTTATAAATGCACTCAATAACAACAATCAACCTCAAACTATAGGAGATGTAAACAATGTCTAATCTTAATGGATTCAATGCGAACAATGTAGAACCGGCAGCTGATTTTGATCCGATCCCAGCAGCAAAGTATTTAGCGGTTATCACCAACTCGGAATTTAAACCAACAAAGAACGGCAGCGGTAATTATTTGGAATTGACGTTCCAAGTTATCGAAGGCCAATACAAAAACAGACTTTTGTGGGCCAGATTAAATCTGGACCATCAAAACGAAACAACCGCTAAGATTTCACGCGGGCAACTATCGGCGATATGTAAGGCGGTTGGCGTTCTTACTCCAAAAGATTCAGCGGAACTGCATAATCTGCCGCTGATGATAAATGTCAAACTCAAGAAACGCAATGACACAGGTGAGTTGGTCAACGAAATAAAAGGTTATTCGGCAAAAGAAACTGCTCCTATTCAAACAATCAATCCAGCCGCAAAAGGAGTCGCACCCTGGAAACGCTGATAATAGAGCTGCCATATCCGCCAAGTATTAATCATTATTTTAAACGGCGGGGGAACAGGACGTTCATAGGACATGAAGGCATGATGTT
>Ga0154577_1027_pt4 | contig 17730 bp, 14 predicted proteins | sample RifGroF2_FD_116006 | JGI IMG/M metagenome (GOLD analysis project Ga0154577, IMG submission 116006) | Planctomycetes bacterium GWF2_42_9
TTCCAAGCCAATGTTACTTATACAATCACAATCGCTGCGGCGGCAGGTGATACTTTGAGCACGTGCGCTGACGCGATAAAATTAACTTACAAGGGAGCTGTAAGTATAAATTTACCTCCGGCAGCACAAATATTGACGATAACACCAAATCCGGTAATGCCAAATGAAACTATTGTATTCACTGGCAAAGCTGTTGATGAGGACGGCAGTGTAACAGGTTACAACTGGCGATCAAGCATTGACGGGCAACTTGGGACAACACGCATACTGAATAAAAAGCTGACTCCCGGTACACACACGGTATATTTCAAAGCACAAGATAACAAGGGTGCGTGGTCGCCGGAAATTTCGTCAACTGTCGATGTGGGTTTAGAACATATATATATCGCATTATGTTATGGCGGAAACGAGATCGGGGCATTATCGCCAACATCTGTACTGCAAAGCCTTGGAGCAACACAGACAAGCACTTACGAATGGACATACACAAATCCAACATCAGGCAAACAATATTATATTCACTTTGTTAGAAACTCGACAGATTTGCTTAATGGAATGAAGCGGGATGGTTCGCACGTAATTGTATCTTCGCATTCAAATTACGGTTTGGGTTATATATTTTCAACAACAACAGAGGACACACAACTTATGCTGAACAACATCAGATACGTTGATGATGACAGAATAATAAAATTCGGAACGCCAATGGTTGGTGTAAGCGCGTACGGAATGCGAACGGGACAAGCATATCCTTACTGGTGGCCAAATTACAAGGACGGGACAAGCGCGATAGCACCTTACGATTTCAATGACATTAGCGGCCCGCCTGCATATAATTATTATCTTACATATCAGGTTCCGGGTGATCCGAATCATTATAAAGTGGAGTCGGCACGTAACGCGGCAATACAAAGATTTTCGGATTCAAGCAAGCCCGCGTGGTATTCCATAACCGGAAATGAACCCGACGCGAGCAAATACGAAGACAGACAATATTTCATAACAAATCCGGCAACGTGGTATCCATCAATTGCAAGCTCCGGCACGTGGACACAGTATCAGGATTTGCCCGCGAACAGAGGCAGCAGTCAATATTTCAAAGAGAATTATGTTTATAACGCAGCAGGAAGCGGAAGCGACTATATGAGATTTCTGTTCACAATACCAGCGGACGGCCAATATAAGGTTTCAGCGTGGTGGCCAGCGATGAGTACAAACGCGACGAACGCACCATATACGGTTTATCACACAAATGGAAGCAATACATTGAATATGAACCAGACAACAAACGGACAGAGATGGAACGTTTTAGGAACATACAATTTCAACGCGGGTGATTATTCGGTATTGCTGACAGACGCGGCAAGCAGCGGCAACGTAATCGCTGATGGCATACGAGTCGGACATATAAACAACCCTGAAGATGTAGTGCAATCAGATTTTATCGCCTTACCGATGAGCGGAAATGCACCATTGAACGTTATGTTTGTAAATTCAGGCACAGGCGATTTAACTGAACGCACGTGGAACACAGGCGATAACTACACCAATACCACGCGTGATATGCTTTATCATGAATATATTAATCCTGGAACATATACAGTTTCACTTACCGTAAAAGGGCCGATGGGCACAAGTACGAAAACTAAGACGGCATATATAAGAGTGTATCCAGAGGGTACAACTTTTACACCTGCACTTAAAGCTGAATTCGGTATGATGAATAAATTTTCCAACACATCGTCATACAGCGTACCGCTTGCGGCAATCTTTATGGATGCCAGCGATGGTAATGCAGTATCGTGGCTATGGGATTTCGGAGACGGTCAGACAAGCGTAGAGCAAAATCCTGTTCATATTTATACTTCGCCGGGGAATTACCAGGTCAGCTTGACGGTAACAGACGCAACTAACGCAACGAGTACGGAAACAAAACCGAATTATGTGCGAGCTGTTGTGTATGAAAAGAACATTGACAATGTTGACTATCCGAAGACAAGTTATGGCGGATGGGTCGGCAAAACAATGCTTAAGACAAAAAGTGTTGATATTGCCAGAGAAGATTTGAAGTACGGCAGAATGCTGCTTGAGAGCTGCAACAGCGGCGATTACTACATTCAAACGGTAGCACGCAGCAAGATGTTCTATACTGTCGGTTCTTCGACTGGTCAGGGACTTTTGTCATACCTGCGATATTATTTGCTGGGATACACAGACGAGCAAATATGGCAAGCAGTACAGCAAGTACAGGCGGTTTATGACTATTATGATTTTAATCTGCATCCTGATGAGCAATCGGATGCGAATCTAATACCTTTGACAAGTGCGTCAACACAATCGGTTGAGTTGGTGGCTGAAAAGACTTTGAGCAATGAAGAACAATCGGCAATAGACGAAATGAAATCAATGTCTTTGACGGATGTTTTTGAAACGTTGAGCACGCCGGAGTATACGACGAATGAGACATTATCGAGTGCGGCAATCGAGCAGGCATATAGCGGCAGCGAAGAACAGGCGGTAGAAATTGCGATCGCAAGGATAAAGACGCCGATCGAAGATAACGACGACATACTTGAGATGAAAACGGCTAAGTCGATAATTATGCAGTATCCTGATATTGCGATACCAAGAATTCTGGCGATTTATCCGCAGGATGATGTTGAGATTAACGCGAATATAATTACCGCAGCGGGCGTTTTGGCTGGCAATGCGGAAATCAAAACAATGCTCACCCAGGCGCTGTTCGATACGGATTTCACAATAGACGATAATCCAGAATTGCTAGGCAAGCCTTTAAGAATTTGCGACATCGCATATAACCAGCTTGTTTTGAATTTGAAGATCAAAGATGTTTTGAGAACTATCGGTACGGGTATGGCGGTCGAAACGCGAGATTATCATATAAGCGTTTTAAAGTCCAAACTCTAATATTCAACAACGCAGCCTCTGAACAGGCAAATTTCAGAGGCTGCTTTTCTTTTCAAGGATAAATTATGAACGAGTCAACTGCTGTTACGATTATCAAGCCGAGGAAAGTATGGAGTTTCATTGATTTCAAAGAACTTGCGGAATACAAGGATTTATTTGCTTTTCTTATCTGGCGGGATATTAAAATTTTATATGCGCAGACAATCCTCGGGTTTGCGTGGGCATTACTAAACCCCCTGCTGCAAATTGTAATATTTACGCTGGTTTTCGGGCGAATAGCGAAAGTCGCGACGGAATCTATTCCGTACGTTTTGTTCTGTTCTGTAGCGGTTGTGCCGTGGACATATATGAGTCAGGCATTGACGCAATCGAGTCAGAGTCTGATTGTAGGTCAGCCTATTTTGAGCAAAGTTTATTTTCCGCGGGTACTCTTTCCACTTACGCCGGTGTTCGCGACGCTGATGGATTTTTCTATTTCGCTTTTGATATTGTTATTTGTGATGACGTATTACAGAATTGCGCCAACGTGGAATATACTATTTTTGCCGGCGTTTGTTTTGATGATGGTTTGCATACCGGCGGCATTGGGAATGCTTTTGTCATCTCTGGCGGCAAGATTTCGCGATGTGAAATTTGCGACACGATTCGCAATCACGCTATTGATGTATTCTGCGCCGATAGTTTATTCGGCGGCATCGCTTTCGCCGACAAAAAGGCTGATTTATTCATTTAACCCTCTGGTTGGCGTTATTGAAGGCTTTCGGGCATCTTTGCTCGGCACAGATATTCCCTGGCTGTATATTTTGCCGGGGGTTGTAACGACGTTGCTGCTGCTTGTGGTTAGTACGTTGTATTTCAAACGGACAGAGTGGATTTTTGCTGATGTTATTTAATTCTTGAAGGGCTGCGATGAGTTCTGATTTTGCAATACGTGTGGAAAATGTAAGTAAATGCTATCGATTGGGCTTGAAGGAAAAAATTCACGACAGCGTTGGCGGAGCGATAATAGATTTTATGAAAAGTCCGCTGACGAACTATCGAAGGTATCGGTCGCTGTATAATTTCACGGATAAATATAACGGCAATGGGCACAAAGATGTTCTCTGGGCATTGAAGGACGTCAACCTTGAAATAAAAAAGGGACAGGTGCTTGGGATAATCGGTCGAAATGGTGCGGGTAAATCCACGCTATTAAAAATTTTATCGAAAATAACGGAGCCTACGAGCGGACAAGCTGAAATACACGGCAGAATATCGAGCATTTTGGAAGTGGGTACGGGATTTCATCCTGAACTAACCGGCAGAGAAAATATTTATCTTAACGGCGCGATTCTCGGAATGAAAAAAAAGGAAATAACAACCAAATTCGATGAAATAATAGATTTTTCGGGAGTAGAGAAATTTATCGATACGCCTGTGAAATGGTATTCGAGCGGAATGAAGGTTCGGCTCGCATTCGCGGTGGCGGCAAATCTTCAGCCTGAAATTTTAATTATCGATGAGGTGCTGGCGGTAGGCGATGCGGAATTTCAAAATAAATGTCTGGACAAAATGAATAATATTACAGAAAGCGAAGGCAGGACTGTTTTATTTGTAAGCCATAATATGGGCGCGATAATTCAACTGTGCCCTACTTCCATTATGCTGAACAACGGGAAAATTACGAATAGCGGAAGATCAAAAGAAGTCGTAGATAAATATTTGGGCGCAATTTTTCAGCCTGTGGATAACATGGACCTTCGGAATTCGCCTGTACGCAGCGGCGACGGAAGGCTGCGGTTTGTTTCGGCAAAATTAAAACTGGAAAACGGTGAATATACGACAACACCAATCGCGGGACAAGCGATTGATATTATTTTGGATTTCGAGAGCACACAAAGACTTTCTAAAGTCAAATTCATAATGACGATTTTTAACCAGATGGGTATCGCGGTTACAAGTTTTAACGTGGATTCAACGGGAAAATATTTCAATTTGCCAGACGGACGTGGACGGATTGTTTGCAGGATTCCAAAACTTCCGCTGCCTTTGGGACAATATAAAATCGCAGCGGCGGCCTCGGACGATTTAGGCGAACTTGATTGGGTTCCAACAGCCTGTATTTTTAATGTACACACAAGCAATTTCTTTGATACATCTTTCAGTCCATCGATGCGGTATTCAACGGCACTGGTTGAGCATTCATGGGAAGTAACGCAATAATTTTATGGCGAACTTTTTAGTAATAATTGATTCAAATTCAGACAGACGATTGCGGTATATCGAAACCATACGGGATAAATTGCCGCCGATTGAAGGGCTTGCAATTAATTCAGTTGAAATCGGAGATTTTTTCGCAATATGGGCTTATGGAGAAAATTCGTACGTAACGAGCGCGTTGGAGAAAACCAGTGCGGCTGTTGTTTTCGGCAGACCTGTTGGTGATGATGTTAAAGATGAAATCGGCGCAGGCAGAATATTGAATTTATGGCAACATGACGAAACACGTGTAAAAGCATTTTATAACGGTTTTTACGCAGCGATAGTTTATGACCAATTTACAGGATTGACTATCGGTGCGGATTTACTTGGAATTTTTCCGATTTATTACTGGAATTATAACGGTGTAGCTCTTGTCGGTTCGAGTCCTGAACTTTTCAGGTATCATCCATATTTCAGCGTTGAAATTAATCCTTATGGGCTCGTTTCTATTCTGCTGTTAACGCATAGTTTTGGCTGCGAAACACTGCTTAAGGGAGTTAAAAGACTCGGTGCGGGAAAATTGTTGCGGTTTGATGATGGAGAGATTTGCGAAGAAATACAATACAAAATACGGCCTTCGATGAAACATTACGATCTGCCATTTTCGGCGCATATCGATATTTTAAGCGACGCGATCAAAGACACGATGGCAAGACATACACCTGCGAATAAAAATTATAGTCTACTGCTTTCGGGCGGAATGGATTCGAGAATGCTGGCAGGATTTCTTCGAGAACAGAACGCTGATTTCAACGCGGTAACAATGGGAATAGACAGCGATATTGAAATGAAGACAGCAAAACGAGTGGCAAAGAGTATGGGGATAGAGCAGAATAAAATTGAACTGGATTATGACAATTATATAAACTGTGCAGAAAAGCAAGCAAAATGGGAACATATTTCAAACGGATTTAACGACATTTTTAACTGGGGATACTGCAAATTATTAAATCAGAATCAAAATCTTATTCTTGGGCATTCTTTGGATGCCGTAATAGGCACACGTTATATAAACTGGGCATATTCAGCGGTTGAAAAGAGAATGTCGTTCGAATCATTCTTCGCTAATTTAAACAGATGGGCAATAAAACCAGAAATTTTGAAAAAACTATTCTGCAACAATTTTTACTCCGGGATAATTGATGAAATCATAAAAAATATTAAAGACACCTTTGACGGTTTTTCGGAAATAGAATCGCAAAAGGCTTGGTGCTTTAACCTATACAACAGGCAGAGATTTCACGTCGGCGCAAGCGCGTTCGCGATGTCGCTTGAAGCAATGCCTGTTATGCCTGCGATAGACAGGAAGCTGCTGGAGTGTGCGGGAGCTATACCGGCAGCTTCCATTGCTGAAAGACGTGCGCAGATGGAAATTTTGTGCAGCAGATTTCCAAAACTCGCAAGACTGCCGATAGACCGCAACAGCTACGACACAACCCCTTTGATGCCGAGAGTACGGTATCTTGCGGCACAGGAAATCCGAAAAAAACTGCAGAAGATTTTCAAAAACTCAACTAATGCAAAAATCGAGCAGCGGTACTATTACAGGATTTATGATTTCGATAACAAAGGATGGAAAGCTGTACGAAACAAAGCGGAGCAATACAGGAAAATGGTTTATCATATTTTTGATAAAGACAAACTTAATACGATTTTGCCAAAGCCCCAGGAGCAAGCGAATTTACGTGAGGAAATAGCTGACGCATCTGGATTGAAACTGCTTACGGGTTTAATGCTCTGGTCGAAAGGAAACTTATGAAGGACACAATACATATCTGGCCGATGGAACCTGTTGAAGAAAACGAGAGAATATTGATCAGCGCAATGATTGAAAATAAAAACGAACTGCCCTTTCATCTATGGTTCAGTTTGCCAAGCGAAGAAAAAGAAAACATCACGAATTTGTGCGATCCATTTGCAATCGCGACGATTTTTTATGGTATGAAAAGCGGGAATGAAATTATGGTTCACGGGCAGGTTTCGCCGGCGCTGCTGCGGAATCTCGAAGAGTTTCAGGCTGTGTGGACGAGCTGGGAACCGAGCAGGTATAAAAAGATAGATATAAAGGCTACAATTGAAGTGGAGCCGAAACATTATACGCCTGCAAATAATTCGATAATGGCTTTTTCGGGCGGGCTGGATTCGTGCTTTACGGCGTTTCAGCACAAGAAAGATTTTTGCGGCCGATTAAAATGCAATATAACGTCGGCAATAATGGTTCACGGGTTCGATATTCCGCTCTGCGATATAGAAGGTTTTAAACGCGCGTTTGAAAAATCAAAAACAATCCTTGATGATATTAATGTAAAATTGATACCAATGGCGACAAACTTCAGAGATTTGAAAGATCACTGGAGTCATTCGCACGCTGGCGGTTTGGGAGCGAGTCTTTCATTGTTTCAAAAGAATTTTGAAAACGGAGTTATTGCGGGAAGTTTTTCATACAACAGTCTTGATCTGAATATTGGGTGGGGATCAAATCCGCTTACCGATCTTTTTCTTTCAAGCGAACGCTTTAAAATCATTAATGACGGCAGCAGATATGATCGAGTCGAAAAACTAAAATATCTTTGCGAGAGCTGGCCTTTTGCACTGGATTATCTGCGGGTATGCTGGAAAGGCGAACAACTTGATCGCAACTGCTGCAAGTGCGAGAAGTGCATAAGAAATATTTTATGCTTTTACGCATTGGGCAAAAAATTACCGAGCTGTTTTAAATTCGATATTACATTAAAACAAATTGAAAATGTGATTGTACCTGATTTGGCGGTTTTATTCGAATATAAATGCTGCCTTAACGCTGCGAGGAGCGGAGGGATTAATGAGCCGTGGGTGAAAGCTCTTGAGAGAGGCATTCGTAAAAATGAGATGCGGCTCAACGGCAAAGGATTAGTGTGGAAGAAAATAAAAAATAAACTGGCTGTGCGAACAAGGCTGAAGAAACTCAACAGTAATTTATGCGGAAAAGGTTTAGAAATTTTAGAAGGGGCAATAAAATGAGGATATTGGTCGATAGCGGATGTTATGATTTGTGTAATATGGGCGACGTCGCGATGCTGCAGGTGGCGGTGGAAAGGCTGCATAAATTGTGGCCGATGGCTTTAATAGAGGTAATAACAAATAAGCCGGCGATTTTATCACAGCTTTGCCCGAAAAGTTATGCGATTCGTGGCGATGGCAGACATATATGGTTTTATGACCGAAATATTCTGGGCAAAGTTTACAAGATGCTGCCTGCGAAATTTGAAGAGCCTATACAAATGCTCGAACAACTTTCACGCAGATTTTATCCGACTCTCTACAGTAATCTGATCCAATTCAAATTGAAAATGAAGCGAAAAAGTACGGAAGCAATCGATGATTTTCTAAATGCATTTTTAAATACCAACTTGCTGGTTATAAGTGGCGCAGGAGATATAAACGATCATTTCGCAAATTTTGCGATAACGGTTCTTGAACTTCTGGAAATAGCAAACAGACAGGGAATACCTACTGCGATGTTCAGTCAGGGTATTGGGCCGATAGATAACCAAAGACTTTTCAAGAAGGCAAAAGTGGTGCTCCCGAAAGTAAATCTTATCGCGATACGCGAAAAAGAAACTGGCTATAACATTTTAAAATCAATCGGTGTTGCAGACGAAAATATTTTATTTACGGGTGATGATGCGATAGAGCCTGCTTACAAATCAAGGCCTGCCGGTACAGGCAACTGCATTGGTGTCAATCTGCGAATGTCGGCGTATTCACAGGCGACAGACCGGCATATTGAGACGGTCGGGAACATCATTCAGAATTGCGGATTGATGCTTGGCAGTCCGATTATACCAATACCAATTTCGTTTTATGAGAATGAAGCGGACTCCAAAATCATACAGCAAATTACAGGTAATTTTTTCCCGCAGGCAAATATCAACAGCCCACAAGAAATAATTGATAGAGTTTCAAATTGCAGAGTTGTGGTTACAGGAAGCTATCATTCGGCGGTATTTGCACTATCGCAGGGAATACCTGCAATCGCTTTGTACAAGACGGCTTATTATAAGAATAAATTCGCCGGGCTGGCAAGGCAATTCGGGTGCGGATGCGAATTGATATCACTGGATGACAATCATTTTGCCCAAAGACTCAAAGACAGCATCGATTTTGCTTGGAAGGCATCTGAAGCAATCAAACCCAGATTATTGTCAGCGGCAAAAGAGCAAATTGAATCAGCACGGGCAGCTTATGATCATTTATATAATATGATTGAAACACAAAGAGAAAAAAAACAGGAACTTTATTCATATTCTGGATTTTGAGGAGAATACGGTAAATGAAAAACGAGCCGGATATCACAATGATTATCGCTACATATAACCGTGCAGCGATATTAAATGACACTTTGGAGAGTATGTCTAAAGTTGATATGGATGGAATAAATGTTGAATTCGCAATCGTTGATAATAAATCGACAGACAATACAAAAGATGTCATTTTAAATTGGAGCAAAAGACTTAATGTACGTTACCTTTTTGAAAAAAGGCCCGGACAAAATCCGGCAAGGAACAGAGCATTGGCAGAAATTAAGCAGGGGAAAATTATTGTATTTACAGATGACGATGTAGTGCCGAATACAAACTGGCTGAAGGTAATTTTGCAGACCTGCGAGCAATGGCCTGAATACAGTATTTTCGGCGGAAGGATTTATCCGATATGGCCTGACAATATCGATTTTCCAAAATGGGCACAAGAGCAAGCGGTACAAAGTTTTGCTTTCGCAGTTCATAATTATAAAACTCATCAATGTGTTTATGAGAAAAATGATTATCCGTTCAGTCCGAACTTCTGGGTTCGCGGGAAAATATTTAATAATAAAAAAATGTTTGATAATAAAATTGAATGGCATCCCAAAAATCAGATTATGGCGACGGAAACCAAATTTTTCAAAGAACTGATCGACGATGGTTACAGAATCGTGTATTGCCCCGAAGCGGTTGTTGGGCATAAAATCAGGCCTGAACAGCTTACGGTAAAAAGCATTTTAAAACGTTCGTACAGTTGCGGGAGAGGAACGGCATATCTTAGAAATTTTTGCAGAGCCGATTTGCTGCAGAAGACCCCCCTGCTTTGGTATACGATGCGGTATGGCGCGATCGCAAAACTAGGAATGAAGTTAGGTATGGGAATTTTGCCCGCAATTTTTGAAAAACCTCAAACGGCAATGTATGCGATGGAATGGCTCGGATACAATATTGAATTGTTGAGACTTGCGGAAGAAAATAAAAGCATAGCTAAATAGGACAAAAATATATGTATCAGATAAGCGTAATAATACCACTATATAATAAAGCAAAATATATCAGCAGAGCGATAGATTCTGTTTTGGCACAGACATATAAAGATTTTGAAATTATAGTAGTAGATGATGGGTCAAGCGACGAGGGGCCGGTGTTAGTTCAAAAATACGAGGAGAGCCGTATAAAGTTAGTCCGTCAACAAAACGCCGGCCCCGGCGCCGCACGCAACAGAGGAATTGCGGAATCTGAAAGCCCAATGGTCGCATTTCTTGACGCAGATGACGAGTGGATGCCGGACTTTTTGGAAAAATGCTATAAGGCACTTTCGAGAAATCCTGATTGCGCGGTAGCGGCGGCATCATATTATCTGGGAGAGAGCCGAAAAGATATTTCAACTGAATTCAGACGCAGAGGAATGAGTGATGGAAGATGGCAGCTTCAAAACAATATTAGTGATTTTGAATTAAAACACGCCATTTATATTTTACATTCGAGCGCAACGTTATGCAAAAAATCAGTTATTGAAAAATATGGCGGTTTTTACACTAAAAATCATTGCAGCCTTGGTGAAGATTATTATTTATGGCTTCAAATTATGTTCAATCATAAGCTTTATCGCATTTTAAAACCACTATGGTGGTTTCATAATGAAGCATCTGAACTAGGCAATAACGGCAACAACGCTTTGCATCCATTTTTTACGGACTTGGAACCAATAAAAGAAAATTGCCCTGCACATCTGCATAAATTGCTTGAGCAACTTCTGACGCAATTCGCTTTGCAGTATGCGCACGAGAGTATTTTTTACGGCAGAAGTAATAACGCAGAATTTTTAATAAATAATTTCCCACTAATGAAAAAAAATAAATGGAATTATTTTAAACTTAAAACAAAAATGATATTTCCCAACCTGATACCAATAGTAAGAAATTTAAAACACAATAAATTCAGCTCCGCTCTATGGCAGAAACCTGTATGAACGTTTGTCTTTTATCGCTGGAATGGCCGTCTTACGGAGGCGGAATTGGAACTTATATGTTTAACCTCGCGAAAGGATTGCAGGAATGTGGGCATAATACAACGGTTATAACTCATAATAAGCAGCCGGAGCGGATAAGCGGAGTCAATATAGTTGAGACACCAATTGAAAATGAAAACAGAACATTAAAAAATAAAATTATGAGGTGGAGATGGGAGCCTCATCATTCGTGGTCGCAGAAAGCGTGGGATAATTTTAAAGAAATGCAAAGGAGCTTTGACATTTTGGAGACTGCGGAATACGGCGCGTGGGCGAGGCATTTTATTGGAAACGTCAAGATGCCGATCATTGTTCGATGTCATACGCCAGCGGTGGGAGTACGGCAGATTCCGGTTAATGGCAACGAGCATAGAATTCCTTTCTGGCTAAAACTTGAAAACAAACGAGAGCAAATGCAAACGCAAAACGCGGATGCGATAAGCACACCAAGTTATGTGTTATCAAATCTTATGAGTTTAAGCTGGTCGATACCTGTAAACAGAATTAAAGTTTTGCCAAATCCGGTCGATACCAATTTATTTCGTCCGATTGATTTCAAGGAAAAACAAAAGGAAATACTTTATGTCGGAAGGCTGCAATACAACAAAGGCGTTTTCGATTTTATCGACGCGATCAAGCCATTGCTGAATGTTCATCAAGATTGGACAATTCGATTAATTGGAAAAGATTTAAAAATCCCTGATTTCATTAAGAGCTCCCACAAAATGGCATCTGAAGAGATACTTTCACGCATACCAGTTGGCAATCGTAATCAGATAAAGATAATAGGTTGGGTATCGGTTGATGAATTGATCAAATATCAGCAGCAGGCGATGATCGCAGTTGTGCCAAGCCGGGGATTTGAAAGTTTTTCATACACACTGACAGAGCAGATGGCGTGCGGGACGGCTGTTGTCGCCACACATTGCGGAGGACCTACGGAAATTATCAGCGACGGATATGACGGATTACTAGTGCCCGCAGGTGATATTGAGGCGATGAGAAACGCTTTGCAAAAATTGATGATAGATACGGAACTTTGCAGAGAGATGAGCAGAAGAGCGAGAAAAACAGTTGAAAGCAAATATTCTATTTCGAAAGTCGTGCCTGCAATTACAGAATGGTACGGCAAAATAATCGGGTATTATAAAAATGATTAGCTGTGTTATTAGAACATATAACGAGCAGGCATTGTTAAACCAGGTTCTAAGTGCCCTTTCGGTGCAAAGTATTGGAATGCCGGAAATAGTCATTGTCGATAGCGGCTCGACGGATGGGACGGTCGAAATGGCGAAACAATATAAGACGAAGTTGATTCAAATTAAAAAAGAAGAATTTAATTATTCTTACGCATTAAATCTAGGAATAGAAAATACGAGTTATGAACTGGTCGCCATATTGTCGGGGCATTCGATTCCTTATGATGAAAGCTGGCTTGAAAAAATCAGCTCACATTTTAGAGACGAGAAAGTCGCGGGTGTTTATTGCAGGCAGATTCCTATGCCGGATGCGAATCCTTATGAAGTACTGCGAATACGAAAGATGTTCAGCGATTCAGAAAAAACGCAGGCTAATTTCAGTAACGCCGGATGCTGCATAAAGAAAAGTATCTGGCAAGAACATCAATTCAAGATTTTGCCGGCAGCGGAAGATAAAGAATGGGCACAATGGGCGATAGACAACTGCTATAAAATTATTTATGAGCCAAAGGCAGAAGTTTATCATTCGCATAACGAATGCTGCAGAAAATCGGCTAACAGAATAATTGATATTGAGCGCGCAAATGATCTGCGGATAATGCGAAGACGAAGCCAAATCTTGACTTTAAAGCAGTCGGCGGGGTTATTTGTACGTGATTTTAAAAAGCTGGGAATGATAGACTCCGGTTTATTAAAAAAACTTTCATTAGCAAGAGATTGCGCGGCAAGGTCATTCTGGTACGCATACGATTTCAACAGGAGCAGAAATGGCTGAAACGGAAATGATAAATAAGGCTACGATCGGCATCACCATTCTGCTTTCACTGATGGCAATTCTTGTGCCAAGAAAATATCTATTGCTGCCATATATTATCGGTGCGTGCTTTGTTCCGACCGATCAGCGAATAATTATAATGGGACTTGATTTTACGGTTTTGCGAATTCTTGTAGCGGCAGGAGTGGCGAGAATTTTTGCTCGAAACGAAAACATAACATTACACTGGAACAAGTTCGATTTTCTTGTTTTTGCCTGGGTATTCTGCGGGGCGTTTATTTACAGCATTCAATGGATGACCGCCAAAGCAATTATTAATCGCTGCGGTGTTTTGTTCGATGTTGTCGGAATGTATTGGCTGTTCAGAAAAACTGTACGCAGTTGGGATGACGTAAAAATGGCCGTCAACTTTTTTGCGATTTGCATTATAGCACTTGTACCATTTGTAGCGATGGAATGGATGAGCGGCGATAATCCTTTCGGCGCATTGGGAAGAGTGAAGACGGTTATTCGAGACGAGGAATACAGATGCCAGGCGGCGTTTCCGCATTCGATTATGCTTGGGTTGTTTTGCTCTATTTTAATGCCCTTATTCGCAGGTTTCGCAAAAATGAGCAAAAACAAGATACTTTATGCGGTGTCGATCGCGGGGTTATTATTTATTATTGCCGCGACAAGATCAAGCACGCCGATTCTGACATTTGGAGCGGTTATATTTTTTCTTTGTATGTATGGATTCCGAAAATACGCTTATACGGCTGGATGGGCATTTTTAATAACGGCAATCGGATTACATACGATAATGAATAAACCGGTATGGCATTTATTCGCGCGAATAAATGTTTTGGGAAGTTCGACTGGCTGGCACAGATTTAATATTATCGATCAGGCAATTAAGCACTTTAGCCAATGGGCTATATTGGGGTGCAAGGATACAAATAGTTGGGGATGGGGATTGGGAGACGTTACTAATCAATTTGTGCTTGAAGGCGTTAGAGGCGGTTTTATTTCGCTTTGTATTTTTATGATTATGCTCTCTTTCGGCTTGAAACATATTCTAAATATATGTCTGCACGAAAGACAAAACGCAAAACGGTTTATGCTATGGTCAATCTTTGTAATGATGCTGGCACATTGCATTTCGTTTCTCGGCTCATCGTATTTCGGGCAAATTACAATGCTTTATTATATGTCTTTGTCGATTACTGGGTTGGCAATAGAGATAAACACAAGCAGCAGCTTCATCATTATTAACAGCCCGCAAAATGAAGGTTATTTTAGCAGAGCGATTGCATGAAAATAGAATTATCAATTATAATTGTAAACTGGAACGGATGCGAGATAACAAAGCAATGCCTTAAATCAATATACGAGCAGACACGCGGAATCGGGTTCGAGATTATTGTCGTTGATAACGGGTCGACAGATTCATCCTGTGAGATGATAAAAAATGAATTTTCGCAAGTCATATTAATATCAAATAATGAGAATAGAGGATTTGCGGCGGCAAACAATCAGGGAATCAAGATTGCAAGAGGAGAATTTTTACTTCTGCTCAATAACGACACAATAATTTTGGATAACGCCATAGAAAAAACTTTGGCAGCGGCTAAGGCAAATCCGCAAGCAGGTGTCATTGGATGCAGAGTATTAAATGCAGATAAAAGTTTACAATCTACGTATTTCAGATTCCCTTCACTTTTGAATTTGAGTCTGGCGGCTTTGCACCTGGATAGCATTTTTCCCAAAAATATATTTTTTGGACGCGAAAGATATGCAAGAGCGGAATGGAACAAGATTACGGAAGTAGATGTTTTAACGGGATGTTTTATGATGGCAAGGAAAGACGCTGTCGAGGAAATCGGGCTGCTGGACGAAAGATTTTTTATGTACGCAGAGGAGACGGACTGGTGTCTTCGGTTCAAACGAAAGGGCTGGAAAGTGCTTTATGCGCCTGTTGGAGAAATCATACATCTGGGCGGAGCGAGCAGTAAAAACAATAAAGGCGCAATGACGCTGCAGCTCAAAGGAAGCATTTTATTGTTTTTCAAGAAAAACAGGAACGCATTTTCTTATAGGGCAGCCTGTTTTATCGTCGCAATATATTTTTTATTAAGAGCGTCATTTTTATTTAACGCAAACTGCGGCAAAGGAGCTTTTTTATCGTTGTTGGGAGCAGAATATCTATGCTTGAAAAAATAAATAAAGATATTATATGTTTTGGCGGAGAGGACTGGTGGTATCACAACAGAGGGCATATCGATTTTCAACTTATGAAACGATTCGCAAAGCAAAGCAAGGTTTTATATGTCAATTCGCTGGTAATGCAAAAACCAAAAATCGCAAACAGCGGTGATTTTTTGAAAAAATTGATACGAAAATCAAAAAGTATGCTTAATGGGCTTCAAAAAACGGAAGAAGGTTTTTATGTTTTCAGTCCAGTTTCGTTTCCTTTGCATCATATTGCAAGTGCAAGCAGCATAAATGATTTTATTGTCGGATTGCAATCTGCACTGGTTTGCGAAAAGCTGCATATAAATAGACCTAATGTATGGGTTGCGTGCCCTACCGCTGCCAATATCGCGATCAATATTCGCAAAAACTTTCTTATTTACCAGCGAACAGATAAATTTGAAGAATTTCCGAACGTTGATCAAAAGCTGATAAAAAAGCTGGATTTGCTCTTAAAGAAAAACGCTGATTTTACATTATTTGTTAATGAAAGCCTTTATAACATTGAGGCGGATAAATGTAAAAAAGCGGTATTGATCGATCACGGTGTAGATTTTGAAAGTTTCGCATCGGCTGAAAATGACAAAGATATTCCTGGAGATATAAAAAATATCAAAAAGCCAATCGCGGGTTTTTTTGGCGGCATCGACAGTCATACATTCGATATGGAATTTATGGAAAAGGTCATAGACATCTGCAAAGAAATCTCCTTTGTGTTTGTAGGCAAGAGTTCGGTAGAGTGCAGACAGCTTTTATCTAAGCCAAATGTCCGAATGCTTGGACAAAAACCTTATGAACAAATACCTCATTATGGAAAATACTTTGACGCGGCGATAATGCCTTGGAAAAACAATTCCTGGATAGAACACTGCAACCCAATAAAGCTCAAGGAATATCTGGCATTGGGCAAACCTGTTGTCAGTACGCCTTTTTCCGAATTAAAAAAATATACTGATGTCGTATATTCTTCCGAAAAGCCGAATGAATTCGCAGCGTTGCTGAATAAAGCGATAAACGAACATAATGAAGAACAAAAAAAAGCACGGAGAGATAAAGTCCGGATTTATACGTGGGATAATCAGGCAAAAATAATTTCAGAAATGATTTGGGGCAATTCTGAACTTGTTAAACAGCCTGAAGAGTTAACGGGAGGTATCAATGAATACGAAAAAATATAAAAAACTAAAAATATGCTTAGCGGCTTCTGCGGGCGGACATTTGACTCAATTACTTAAATTAGCAAAAACCTGGGACGAGTACGATCCCTTTTTCATCACAACCTGCGAAGCTGTGAAGAACAAGCTGGAACAGTATGGCAATGTTTATATCACGGCTGAAAGCAACAGAGAGCATCCTTTAAAAGTTCTCAAAGTTCTTTTTTATTGTTTAAGGATTATCCTCAAAGAACGGCCTGATGTTGTAATCAGCACGGGAGCGGCAATTGGATGTGTCGCGTGCATACTTGGAAAACTAATCGGCGCAAAAGTTATATGGATCGACAGCATAACAAACGTCGAAAAATTATCGCTTTCAGGCAGACTGGTCAGACCTATTTCTAATTTGTTCCTGGCGCAATGGCAGCAATTTGCAAAACAATATCCTAATGTTTTCTTTGAAGGCACAATAATATGATATTTCTGACTGTTGGAACGCAGTTCCCATTTGACAGGCTTATAAAAGCGGTAGATAAGGCCGTTCGAGATGTTTTAGCGGATGAGGAGATTTTTGCACAAATAGGTGATAGCAGTTACGAGCCGGTAAATTTTAAAGCAACAAAGAGGATGAACGCTGAATTATTCGATAAATATGTTCGAAACTGTTCGGCGATTATTAGCCATTCGGGAATGGGAACAATCGAAGCGGCGTTAAGTAACAGCAAACCGATGCTCGTGATGCCGAGATTGAAAAGATTTGGCGAAGTTGTAAACGATCATCAGGCAGCGATAGCAAAGAATTTTGATGCGGAAGGTTATTTACTTGCAGCTTACGATGAAAATGACATCAGAAAAAAGTTAATCGAGTTAAAAACCTTTATTCCTAAAAAAAGAATTAATTCCAGCG
>Ga0154577_1128_pt3 | contig 17643 bp, 15 predicted proteins | sample RifGroF2_FD_116006 | JGI IMG/M metagenome (GOLD analysis project Ga0154577, IMG submission 116006) | Planctomycetes bacterium GWF2_42_9
TTTTCCGCCAATCGCTTGGCATCTTCGGATAATGCAATCAACAAAAGTCGGATTTGAACCAGTCCAGCAAGCGACACCGCCGCCGTAAGCTGCACCGGCCAGACCGCCGTTACCGCCTAAGCCTACGTTTGGATCAGGAGCGTCTGCCGTTCGGCCGTTTCCGCCGTTTCCGCCATCTGCGCCATAAACGTTGCAGTCTTCAATAATAGTGCCTTTGATCAAAGGTGAGCCGCTATATACCAATATACCTGCTCCCATTGCCCATCCGCCGTCGCCGCCATAAGAGCCGTGGAAGGCTACTTCATTTCCATCCGCGCCATTACCGCCTCTGCCGCCTCTGATATCTATATGATTAATTCGGCAATTCAGAATCTGGTGATTGCCGTTTGCAAGCTCTATTGCGCCTCCCCGGTTATCACCACCATTGCCGCCTGCTACAGTCGGATCGTTTGCGTTTGAGCCATCGAGAACATACGTATTAATATTTTTTATGGTGATGCCATTGATTACGGAAGGCGATAAACTGTAAAGTGCAAAACCACCGCCAATTTCGCCTTGGCAATCAATTACATAATTTTCAGGGTGTTCGGGATCGCCCAATATTGTAATTGCTTTGTTAGTATTAAAGCCAGTGCCTATATATAAACCCGGCGAAAGCTGTATTGTGTCGCCGTCTTTTGCGTCATCGATCGCGCTCTGAATGCTGTCGCCAGAGCCGACAAAGATAACTCTGCTTGTATCTACCTCGAATGTTACATTAACATCTTTTACCGCGTCCATCAATACAGTGTTTGTGCGTTGGTTCCAGCCCTGCGTATTTATTACTCCGCCGCCCCAGCCGAGTACTCTATAACCGCTGTTTGGTGTCGCGGTTAATGTAACAATAGTGCCATTTGGATATTTTGTGCGTTTCGGAGAAATTGTACCGTTGCCGCCGTCAACACGTGTTCTAAGTTCCCATTCCTGATATACTAATTGTGCGCCAACCGTTTTGTTGTCATTCATATCTAATATTTGATATGTGTTGCTTGTCGCGGCCTTGATAGTAACTTTATTGGGTTCGTTAGTATCGTATATATACCAGTTTTTTACTACATAACCGTTTTCAGGAGTTACGGTAATAGTAGCGGCTGTGCCTTGTTTAATATAATAGCTGTATGGATCGTATTCATCAGGATAATTATTGGGTGAAACGCTGAAAGTACCGTTGCCGTCAAAGACGTATGCTGTCAGTTTGTACATCGGCGATGAATCAAAAACCGCTACCGCTGTTTTGTCTGTATCCAGGATTAATGTGAGAACGGATGAATTTGTAAGCGTACTGAACGTACCCGGAAAAGTAGCCGAATCGCCATACATCCATTCCTTAAGCTGATATGTGTCGGCAGCAATAGCGTTAATTGAAATTTCGCTATATTTTGGGAAAGAATGACCTGTTGGATAGCAAGGATCAACGTCGCCATAAACCGTTGAATTTGTAGCTGTAGTTAATACGCATGTTTCCTCTAAACGTGGATTGTAGAAATGGAAACCTAAATCGACTTTATTAGCATCATCCTGGTCATAAGTATTTGTTGTGTATGGATCTGAGCCGAAAATATTGACAGCATTGCTGTCGCCAGCATTAACGCAGGGGCTGGTTTCAAGTTGTCCTGCTGATACCTGGCTCAAATAAAAATCACCATATCGGCCTATTGTGAACAATGGATCGGCATTTATGTTGCCTGTTCCGCTGTGTCCGTTTTCAACGTCGCAATAAGTGGCTGTAACATCGCCGCCGATGCTGACGCCGTTGTTCCAAAGAATAGAATTTTTGATTGTTACATCTGAATCTGTTGAATATACACCGCCGTAGTTATCGCTGCTTGGAGTGTTATTTGCTATTGTACAGTTATATATTTCAGCACCACAATAATCATAGAAATCAAGTGCTGCGTATCCGTTAGCTGATGTGTTGCCGTAAATGAGACAATTTTTAATATACGCCCACGATTCCGAACCGCTGCATTCGATTGCCGAACCATCGTATTCAGATGTATTGTTTTTCATTACGCAGTTTTTAATAATCGGTGAGCCGTAGAATATATCGATAGCACCGCCATAAGTTGCTTGGCAGCCTTCAAAGATACAAAGCTCGATTTGCGGAGATGCGCCATAACATTCGATACCTGCGCCGTAATCAGCGTTGCCGTTCTTGATTGTAAACCCCTGGATGACCGTCGATGGTTCTTCTGCCGTTTGGCACAGGAACGCGCGAGTAATGTTTATACAATCAATCGTACAATTAAACGGGCCGTTGGCACTTCTAACCGTTATAGCCTTGCCTTTAGTGTCAAAGTATTCCGGTGTACCATCGGGCTTGTAGTTGAGGGTAACGGTTCCATCCGCTACGACGATTTCATCGCCATCAGCAGCCGCATCAATAGCGCCTTGAATGGCCGAATAGGTTGCAGATACATTGTATGTCGCAGCCTGACCAATTGCGGTGAATAGGAGAGTTAATACGAGACCGAGAATTATTTTTTTACTCATAACTTTGTTCCATCCTGACAAGTTTACGAAGGTTTTATATTCTTTCATTTTTCCGTTATCTCTATAAATAATAAAAATTTAAGCGCAGTTTCTAACTGTTTTCAGGCTTTAGTCGAATTGGTCACTCCGTTGCAGTACTCCTTAGCCTCACACTTCCAGCAACTCCATTGCTGAAAATAGGCATAGGGTGTTCCTCCAGTCCTTACCCTAAATGAGTAAGAAAATTCTATCAGGGCAATACCCTTATTGCAAGACAATTCTTTAATGGCCAAGCCTTTCAAATACACGAACTTGCGTTAATTGTTGACAGTTCATAATTCTCAATGTAATTTATAAAAACTTATTATTTTGTCTTACATATCGGCCTATTTTGGCCTTAATATAACCTATTAACTTAAATGAATTTATCGGAGTGCCAATGATTACGGTTAACGAAAATTTTCTTAAATTACAATCTGGATACCTATTTCCCGAAATTGGAAGAAGGGTAAAAGCTTTCGCAAATAATAATCCGAACGCTAATATTATTAGACTAGGCATTGGAGATGTTACAGAGCCTTTATCGCCAGCTATTATTGGGGCTATGCATAAAGCCGTCGACCAGATGGCGAGCAAAAAAGAGTTCAAAGGTTATGGGCCTGAACAAGGGTATGATTTCCTGATTGAAGCTATAATCGCTAATGATTATAAAACGAGGGGTGTAAGTCTTGAATCTAACGAGGTTTTCGTCAGCGATGGCGCAAAATGTGATACCGGCAATATTCAGGAAATCTTCGGGATCCATAATATAATTGCTGTAACAGACCCTGTCTATCCGGTCTATGTAGATACTAATGTTATGGCCGGAAGGACAGGTCAAGCAGACAATAAAGGGCGGTATGAAAAAATCGTCTATATGCCTTGTACGCCCGATAACAATTTTGTCCCGCAGCTTCCGACCGACAAAGTGGACATAATTTACCTTTGCTACCCAAACAACCCGACCGGTGCTGTCGCCAAAAAAGAGCAGTTAAAAGTATGGGTTGATTATGCAAAAGAAAATAAATCATTAATTTTATTTGATGCCGCTTATGAGGCGTTTATATCCGATAACTCGATACCACATTCGATTTATGAGATAGACGGTGCTAAAGAAGTTGCTATCGAATTTCGCTCTTTCAGCAAAACCGCGGGCTTCACCGGCCTTCGCTGCGCATTTACGGTTGTACCGAAAGCGTTGAAAGCATACACAAAAGACGGCCAAGCTGTCGAGGTGAATCAGATTTGGAACAGACGCCATTGCACAAAATTCAACGGCGCAAGCTATGTCTCGCAGGCCGCCGCCGCCGCGATTTACACCGAGCAGGGCAAAAAAGAAGTTCGCGACATAATTAAAATTTATATGTCTAATGCCGCGTTGATCAGAAGCACGCTTCAAGAGATCGGCTACGAAGTTTATGGCGGAGTGAATGCTCCGTATGTCTGGCTGAAAACGAAAAACAATATGACATCGTGGGAATTTTTCGATTTTATGTTGAGCAATGCTAACGTCGTTTGCACGCCCGGCAGCGGATTCGGTTCCGCGGGCGAAGGCTTTGTAAGATTAAGCGCATTCGGCGATCCGGCAAACGTAGCGCAAGCGATGGAACGAATTAGAAAATTATAAAGGAATGGTAATGGCCGGCGATGTAACCGCATATATTGGTCTTGGCAGCAATCTTAACAATAGGCAAAGGAATATTAAAAAAGCCCTTGATGCGATTGCGTCGACAAAGAATATAAATTTGCTGCGCGTCAGCAGTGAGATCGAAACAAAACCGCTCGCTGATAAAAAGCAAAGCGATTATCTAAATTGTGTTGTGCAGATTCAGACAAAACTAAAAGCTGACGAACTGTTAAAAGTTTTAAAAAAAATAGAAGGTTCGCTTGGCCGAAAAAAACAAGTTGAAAAATGGGCCAACAGAACTATTGATTTGGACATTCTGCTGTTTGGCAAAAAAATAATCAAAACCAAAGACCTTGTTATACCGCATCCGCAGATGCATTTGCGTTCATTTGCGTTAAATGGTATTTGTGAAATAGACCCGCAAACTATCCATCCTGTATTGCAGGAATCTGTATCCGAGTTATACAGCAGACTTAAAGATGGAAATTTTTATATCGATGAAAATATACCGCGTTTAATTTGTGTTTCAGGTGTGATTGGCGCAGGCAAAACAACGCTGGCATCAGGTTTGAAAGATGTATATGGTTTTAATCTGGTAAAAGAAGCGTACGATACCAATCCTTTTATGCCGAAAGTTTACGCAGGCCAAAAATCTTTCGCACTCGACAGTCAGTTGTATTTTTTGTTAAGCCGCTGCGAGCAGTTGCAGCCGGAGGTTTTGCGGGATAAAATTTCCGTAAGCGATTATATAATGCAGCAGGAAATGATTTATGCCCGCGTTTGGCTCGATGCTATGCAGTTTGATTTGTATAGAAAGATAAACGCGGTAATGGCGAAAACCGTTACGCCTCCTTCGCTTGTGATTTATTTAAAATCAACGCCTGCGGGCTGTTTAAAGCGTATAAAAGAACGCAGCAGGCCTTATGAACGTGATATTGATTTGAGTTTTCTCGAAAATCTTCATAATAGTTATCAAAGATTTTTCGACTCGTTCAATCAGTGTCCTGTGATAACGATAGATGCCGAAGCAGTTGATTTTCGTCAAAATGAACAGGTTGAAACCCTCGGCAAAAAAATAAATTATTATATAGGGATAGCCACAAAGACACTAAGACACTAAGAAAATATTATAAAATTTTAAAACTTTGTGACTTTGTGCCTTAGTGGCTAAGAACGATTATGAAAATTGCAAAAACAATAGATGAAATAAGAATGATTGTTACCGAAGCGACGATGTTCGATAAAAAAGTCGGATTCGTTCCGACAATGGGAGCATTGCATGCAGGCCATATTTCTCTGATAAAAAAAGCCAAACAGCAGTGCGAATTCGTGGTTGTCAGCATCTTTGTAAACCCTACCCAGTTCGGCCCGACCGAAGATTTAAATAAGTATCCAAAGCCTTTCGATGCGGATATCGCTATTTGCAAATCCAATGGCGCCGATGCCGTTTTCGCACCTTCGGCAGAAGAAATGTATCCCGAAAGAAATCTTACGTGGGTTAATGTCGAAAAATTGAGTGAGCCTTTATGCGGCAAATCCCGCCCAACCCATTTCCGCGGCGTTGCGACAGTCTGTGCCAAACTTTTTAACATCGTTCAGCCTGATATCGCGTTTTTCGGCCAAAAGGATGCCCAGCAGGTGATTATTATCAAACGCATGGTCGCCGATTTGAATATGCCGATGAGAATTGCAGTCTGCCCGATAGTCCGCGAGCCAGACGGTTTGGCGATGAGCAGCAGAAATAAATATCTTAATGCAGCCGAGCGAAAAGATGCTCCTTTATTATATGCTTCATTACAGGAAGCACAGCTTCTAATCAACGGCGGCGAGTGCAAAAGTGCGTTTATAACAGAGCAGATGAAAAAAATCCTGAACATTAGCAAGCTGGCAGAGATAGATTATATAAGTATAGTAAATGCCGATACGCTGGAAGAAATTGAAGAAATAAAAGGTAAAGTTTTGATTGCTTTAGCTGTAAAAATGCCTTCCGCAAGGCTAATTGACAATATTATGCTTGATGTTGAGTAATCAGTCATTAAAATATCACCTTTTCATAAAGGTAGGAATTCTGGTATAAAAATGTTATTGAAACTTTTAAAAAGTAAAATTCATCGTGCTACAGTTACAGATTCGCTGGCAGATTATCCCGGCAGTATAGGCATTGATTCCAAACTGATGGAAGCGACCGGCTTGATACCGTATGAAACGGTTCTCGTTGCGGATGTTACAAACGGCAATCGTCTCGAAACCTATGTTGTTCCCGAAGAAGCCGGTTCGGGCAAAATTTCGATACTTGGCGCAGCGGCTCGACTTATGAAAAAAGGCGATGTTGTGATCATTATGGCTTTTGGATTGATGACTCCCGAAGAAGCAAAAGACTTCAAACCGAAAGTCATCGTCGCTGACGAGAAAAATGGAATCAAAGAAACTATAAAAAGATAGTATGCCGAAGGTGTTCCTTAATTTTTAGTTTTTAACTTTTAGTTTTAAGTTTTGTTATGCACCCAGAATTATTTCGCATTCCGTTCACTGATTTGACTGTCAAAAGTTATGGCTTTTTGATGGTTTGCGGTTTTATTTCAGCGATATACATCATCCGCAGACTCTCCCGCGACCTTGGCGATCATTCCGAACACATCACAACTGCGGCGTTATATTCATTGATCGCAGGAGTAGTTGGCGCGAGAATTTTTTATGTCATTCATTATTGGGGCCCGCAATTCAGCGGAAAAAACATATTAGATATTTTCGCGGTATGGAAGGGCGGCCTGGAACTTCTTGGCGGCGTTTTGCTGGCGGTCTTCACAATCATCGCGTATCTCATCAAACAAAAACTTCCCGCACGCCGATACCTCGATATTCTTGGCATTGGTTTATTATTAGCGCTCGGTTTTGGAAGGCTCGGCTGTTTGATGAACGGCTGCTGCTACGGAAAGCCGACAACCTGCCCGGTCGCGATTACTTTCCCGTACGGCTCACTTCCGTATGAGAGCCAGATAAGACCAGACCCGGCAAGGCATCGTGATACGGCATACATCCAACTGCCGCAAGATTTTTTTGGCGTTAATGCAGATGGTGAATATTATCTAAAAGATTACAAAGACTTAAATGCCCAGCAGAAATTTGAGATCGCAAAAGACGGCCCGTTCCATCCCTTGCCCGTGATCCCAACCCAGATTTATGAATCTATTTTAGCATTTCTCGGCTGCGTTGCGCTTTATTTCCACCGTCAAAAAGGAATCAAACTCCAACAGCAGGGCAAAGCTATTTCATTTATCTTCAAACCCGGCGTTACTTTCGCCCTGATGTTCATTTATTATGGCACAATGCGGTTTTTCATCGAATTTATAAGAGACGACAACCCAATTCAACTCTATGGCTTTACTATTTCACAAAATTTGAGCATTGCTCTTATATTGGCCAATTCAGGCCTGATCTGGCTCTTTTCAAAAATGAAGACAGATAATATCAAGTTTCAACAAAAATAGTTTCCCGTATTTTCATTTCTTTGAATTTATGCAATAATTCCTCATCAAAATCCGTCTATATAAACGAAAACTAAAGTATGACGTCGTACGAACAGAATATTGAAATAGTGATTTTAGCCCGGAAGGGAGATAAAGTTGCTTTTTCAAAATTGGTTGATCTTTATTCCAAACGTTTGTATGGATATTTTTACCGGTTAACATACAACGCGGACGACTCAAATGAGTTGCTAAGTGAGCTCTTTTTAAAAATGTACGAGAAAATCGGCACCTGTCGACCGGAAACTTTCGAAGCCTGGCTTTTCCGTATGGCGTCTAATTTATTTATGGATTTCCTGCGGTCAAAAAAAAGACACGACAAAATGATCGGTACTTTTCAGCAGGAATATAAGGAAGAAACGCCGGAGCTTAAATCGGACGGTTTTTTGACGGATAAGTTATCACGTGCTTTGAAGACGCTAGAACAGGACACCGCTGAAATTATCGTAATGCGTTACTATTCGCAATTAAGTTTTCAGCAACTTGCCGATTTGCGAAACGAACCTATTAATACTGTGCTTTCAAAAGTGCATCGTGGTTTGAAGAAATTAAAAGAGTATCTGGAAAATTCTGATTAGTAAAATATTATGACCAAAAAAAATGAAAATTTTGATTTGACCGAACTGAAGCGAGATTCGCTGGAAATTGACGAGCTGTTCAGTAAATACCCGGCTCCCCAACCTCCGCCTGCATTGGTTGATGATATTAAACGCAGGATACAAAGTCAAAGACAGCGGATCAGTATTCCGAAATTAATTTTGAAAACCGCCGCGGTCGCAGCAGTGGTAATATTGGCCTGGACGTACATTTTTGACGGCCTTAGAGAAAATCCCATCGCCAAGAGCAGTGAAACCTCTGATACCGTTTTCGCAAAGGCAGACGAGAATTTAAGTGAGTTAGAAAAAGAAGTTGATTTGCTGCGAAGTGAATTTCTTTCAGTCTCGCTTAACGAAGAAAGTACCAGTGGTCTTTTTAATGATATACTAACAACTGTGGAATCCCAGATACTTGAAACGGATAATACTTTTTGGAAAGGGTAATAAAAATGAATGCATCTATAAAATTGCTGCTTTCAGTTATTTTAATGACGTCTGTTTTGGCATTAGCGCAGGAAGCACCTGCCGGACCTGAAACTCCAAAACTTCCGCCTGCGCCTCCCGGCCAGGAAATTGTCGCCGATGAACCGCCTCCGGCTGAAACGAATGAAATGCTTCCGCCGAATCAGGGACCGCACGGACAGGGCAAAGGGCAGCGGGAACGTATGGGTATGCCCGGTCAGAGAATGCGTGAACATTTTCAGCAAAAAGAAAACGAACTATTAAACTGGTTCGAACAGAACGATCCGAACAAGGCAAAAGATTTGAAGGCTCTCAAGGAAAAAGATCAGAGAGCTTATACTAGAAGAATGATGATGGAAATGCGAAATTATTGGGGCATAATCGAAGCTCAACACTCGAATCCTGCTCTCGCCGAGGTACTTAAAAAGGATATGGTTTTAAAGGAAAAGAGAACTCAACTGCTCGAGCAAATCAAAGCATCAAAAGATGAAACAAAGAAAGCCGAACTTATTGAGCAGCTGAAAGATGTTCTCGGCGAAAGGTTTGACCTTATAGTTCAGAAAAAACAATTACGCTATGAAGATCTCAAAAAGCGGCTTGAACAACTTCAGGAAGATTTAAAGAAAAGCCAGGCCGATCTTGATACCATAAAAGACAAAAAGGAACAGCAGGTTCAAAAACATCTCGATGAATTATTGAACCATCCTGAAGAAATCGACTGGAATTAACATAGAACCCAGAACATAGAACGTAGAATACAGAACGCAAATTTTCTAAGTTCTGTGTTCTATGTTCTAGTATTTGCTCTTCATCTGTTCCATTTTTGTTGCTTCTTCGAGTGTTTTTCTTTCTTTTTTCGTCAGGCTGTTAATTCCGTGTTCGTTGACTTTCGCAAGTATCCTGTCAACTTCTTTTTGCAGTTCGCTGTATGCTTTGAATTTTCTTTCCCAGCTATTACCGGGTAAAGCAATTTTATATCTTCTTTGCAGCATTGGCCAAAGCAATACATACACCGCACCAACCGCCATACCTGAAAGGTGTGCCACATCGCCGCCGGCGTTAGGCCCGCCTCTGAAAATATTCAACATATACATAGCTATAAGTATTATCGAAGCTATTCTTATAGGGATCGGGAAGAAAAGGAAAAATACTACGAAATGTGGAAATAATATCGCGCAAACCGCCAGCATACCGAGTATCGCGCCCGATGCTCCGATCAAAACGCCGTCCGAAATTATGCCGAAGTTGGACAGAAAGAGATAAACCAGGCCGCCCGAAGCGCCGCATACAAGATAAAAGATGAGGAATTTTTTACTTAGCCAGAATTTTTCCAGCGTTGGCCCCAGAAAATACAAACCCAGCATGTTCATTAATAGGTGCATTATGCTGCGCGGGTCGTGCAGGAATTGATAACCGATAAGCCGCCATAACTGAAACGAACGCGCTGTACTCGTAGAATCCACGGAAAACCAGTCGTAAATAAAATACCCCACAGGTTTTATAATAATACAAAGCAGATAAACGCTTATGTTGATTATTAATAAATATTTAACCACTGGCGTAAGGCTTGGAAAGCGAAACTGCGGACGTGAAACGCCGCCGTGCGGCTCTTCCTGATAATATTCTCTGTCGTAAATTCCCATAGTAAATTTCGCAATTAAATTCAAAAATCATTGTCTTATAGATTCATATTATATAATATCGGGGAAATAGTTGTTTTTTCAATCAGAAAAATTCAAATGGAATTCGATTTCTTAAAAAAAGAGCTAAATAACCTTGAGCAAAAGGATTTATTCCGCAAACTGATAGCGATAGACTCTGCCGCAGGCACAACTATCCGCATCGATAATTGTGAGAAAATACTCTTTTGCAGCAATAATTATCTCAATTTAGCCGCCGATTCACGCATTATTGCCGCCGCCAAGCAAGCGATGGATAAGTACGGCTTCGGCTCCGCCGCCTCACGTCTGATCAGCGGCAGCATAAAACCGCACATTGACCTTGAGAAAAAATTAGCTGATTTACTCGGCAAAGAGGCTTCGCTTGTTTTTTCGACAGGCTTTATGGCGAATTTGTCCATTTTGCAGTCAATTCCGCAAAAGGGCGATTTGATTTTGCTCGACAAACTCGACCACGCATCGATTATCGATGCCGCAAAAAGCAGTGACGCCGATTTCAGAACATATCATCGCGCGCAGTATGAAAAAATCGAGAATTTGCTCGCGTCGTCTGAATACAATCGAAAATTCATTGTTACAGAAAGCATTTTTTCGATGGATGGCGATTTTGCCGACTTAAAAAAACTTGTCGAGCTAAAGAAAAAATATAACGCATGTTTGATCGTCGATGAAGCCCACGCATTCGGCTGTTTCGGCGAAACCGGAGCAGGGCTTGCATCTGAACTCGGGCTTTTAAATGAAGTAGATATTGTCGTGGCAACGTTGAGTAAATCTGCCGGCTGTACAGGTGGTTTTGTCGCCGCAGATAAATGCGTTATCGATTTTTTGATCAATAAGGCCAGACCTTTTATATATACCACAGCTTTACCGCCCGCCAATTCCGCCGCGGCAATTTGCGCCGTCGAAATAATTCAAAACGCACAGGACAGAAGAATCCGCCTGAAAGAAAACAGTGATTACTTACGAGCAAGACTTAAAAAACTCGGCTGCAATACCGCCGACAGTACAAGCCAGATAATTCCGGTAATAATTGGCGATAACAAAAAAACGCTTGAGCTTTCGCGGAAATTATTTGAGAAGGGCTTTTACGTTTCCGCGATTCGTCCGCCTACTGTCGCCCCCGGCACATCCCGCCTGCGAATTTCTCTCCAGTCGGAACATACAAAACAGCAAATCGATTCTCTTTGCGAGCAATTAGCCGAATTAATTTGATGTTTGTAGGGTGGGCTTCAGCCCATGCGGTTTTATAAAATACTTTTTTTAGAAATACCTTATTCTTTTCGCATTACAAAATCAAAATCGAACGATGTTTTTGATGTATTGAAAACAGGTGATTCAGCGGTTTTAAATCCTTCCGCCTGTACTTTTAATTTGAAATCGTACGGCTCGGTAATATTTATTTCGTAATTAATGCCGGAGAAGATCACCGAATTTGCATCGAGCCACGAAATTTTTTCAGCTTCAAAATAATACCCGACCGTCATAATAAAACTTTCTATTTGCATTGTCGGCTCTGCGCTTATTAAGCTGCCGTGCATTTTAATCGGCGGCAGCATCGTGATTTTATAATCCACACCTGTCTGCATCGGATAATTGTACGTACTCATAAACCCGCTTTTCCGCAGCGTTAACAAAACTTCATCCGCCGGCGCACTGTTCCACTGGAAATATCCCTGTGAATCTGTTGTCGTTGCAAACACAAGCGAGTTGATTCCTCGCCAGCCTGTTGCATAAATCGTAAGGCCTTCTATCGGTACGCCTTGAAGATCGATGATTTGGCCTGCGATTATATTTGGCTGTTCAAGCACAATTAATACCGGCGGCATATCGTCCGTGATTTCAACAGGCAAAATCGTTGGCGCCGCACCTTCGCATTGTGCCGTAAATACTCCAACCCCTGTTTCAACCGCGTCAAATGCGAAATTACCTTCTGCATCGCATTCGGCTCTGTCTGCCTTTTCTTTCGGATATGCGCCTTTGGTTACAATCGCCTGCACAGGATGTTGCTGCCAGTCAACAACTTTTCCTTCGACCCTGATTCCATCAACAGCTTGGTATTTTTCGACTGCTATAATTTGATTTTGATTTGGTTCTGCCAGATTCGGTTCACTTTTCAAAGCCAGATTTGGTTCAGCTTCTTTCTCTTCTTCAATTTCAGCCTCTTCTGGTTCGGGCTGCTCTTGTATCATAACCGCTTTTCTCTCAATTATTTTTGCAGGTTTTAATTCTTCAGTTATAGGCTTCAGTTTAGGTTTGTCCGTTGAAATCGCACTTTGTTCTTTTAAAGAAATATTAATTAGAATTAAAAGTGTGATAAAAATTAAAACCGACGCGACTAAATAAATGAGCATTTTATTTTTTTTCATTTGTCCCTGTTCGTAAGCGACCGCTACTTTCGCCCGCAGCCGTTCTTTGTGTGTCGGATCGATTTCGATTTGTTCGTTATCACGGTTTTCGAGATTTGTCTTTCTCAAATAAATCTTTAGTTGAGCCTCCGCGATTCCACACACCCATTCGACAAACAGCCTTCTTGTTTTTCCTTTGAATTGTCTTGCGTTTTCAGCGGCCCGAATAAAAACAATACTAGTAATATCCTCGGCAACTTGTTTAACGCGCAGATTTATAAAGCAGTACCGAAAGATTTTTTCGTAAAAGATATCATAAAGAAGGATAAAAGAATTGCCGTCCTCACGTGCTCGCATTACGAGAACATCTCCCGTATTATGACGCCTTTCATTTTCGGGCAATTCGCCGTTTGCCATTGCAATCCCTAACATATTAATAATGCAGTACTTGCATTATATAAGGCAAGGCAATTAGTTCAACATAAAATTAATGTTATCTTTAAAAAATGCGATTTGCCATTCTGAACGCAGTGAAGAATCTTGTTTTTTTTGCTGCAAAAACCTTAAAATCTATTTCCTACTTCGCAGCCGAAGCATACCAAATGCTGAAATCATAAGAATAACAGATGATGGTTCAGGAACTACCGTCCAGCCCATATCTTCCATCATTGCCCATTCAAGGTCTGATAGTGTTCGTGCCATTTGACCTGACGCGATAGAAGAGCTCATCACCATATCGCCGAATGTTGCTTCATCAAGATGCAGCAAACTCGATGCGTAACTGAATGTAGCAGGTGCTGTGATGGGAACTAATCCGCCGTATAAAGCCGTTGCGTTTTCGCCATCGAAATAAACAGGATCATCGGTTTGGTTAAAATTGCCTGGCGTTCCCTTCCCTCTTGTAATAGGTTTGTTCCCGCTGCTGTCCACGAGATTTTCATCCCACGCTGTCAGGCCTCCATATAAGCCATAAGGTCTGGTCGTATACATCCAGCCCCAATCATCAAACATTTTATCATAAGTTGAATCCCAACCCAGCGAATGACCTATTTCGTGAGTGATTATGCTTCTGAAATCCACCTCGCCTTCGATGGGTGCATCGGAACCGAAATTCCAGCTTTTACCTGCTGCTGCCGAATCTAATTGAATTACAGTATCGTACCCGTAACTGCTTGTTATTGGATTTTGACCTGCTTTCCATGCGTATTCAACGGAATTCCATACGTGCCCGTCTGCCTCGATTTTTTTGCTTTGCGAATTGCCGAGCATATTGCCACCGAGAGTATTTAAATTGCCCCAGAACAGATGCATCTGAATTTGTCGGCCTGCGACATTAGCGATTTGGCTTTGCCATTCAAAAATAGCACCTGCCACATCGTCCATTTGTTGACTTGTCCAGTCTGATTGGCCTGTATTTTCACCATCACTATCGCCAATATTATAAAAAGTTACGTCAAATACGCCATAAGTTTGTGTAATGGCGGTAGCAGTGCAAAATGTTGTTAATAAAAGACTTAAACACAAAATAATGATGTAATACCTGCAAGAATATGTCATTCGTCTTCCTTTTCTGTTTTTCCCAAAGCCTCTATATTACCATAATGGGCATAAAAAGTCAACTAAAACCATCTGGTAAGAAACCTTAAAATTAGTACCTATAATAGCAAACAAAATAGCTTGACAGGTGTAATGGCTTAAAGTAAATTGTTTTGTTCTATATCCCTGCTAAAAAGGGAGATAGTGGTTTTTTAAATAGTATTAAACTTGATTTTGTTAATGGTTATTTTTTGGAGACCTTTTAGTGGCAAATGATCTGGCGAAGAATTTGATTAGTGCTGGTGTGCATTTTGGGCACACAGTTAGCAGATGGAACCCCAAGACAAAGCCTTACGTCTATTCACGCAGAGGTATGGTTCATATTATCAACGTCCGTGAGACGCTCAAGGGTATTATACTTGCCCAGAAGCTCTTGAAGGATATTGTTTCTTCAGGCAAAGATGTTGTTTTCGTTGGTACAAAGAGACAGGCTCAAAAGGCCGCTAAAGGTGCTGCTGAAGCGACTGGTATGCATTATGTAACAAACCGCTGGCTTGGCGGAACCCTGACAAACTTCAGAACTATTCATTCAAGAATTCAAAGACTTGACGAGCTTGAAGCAATGGCTAACGATGGTTCGATCGAATCAGAAAGCAAGAAACGCGCCTCAACATTGAAACGTGAACTTCGCAAGATGAAATCGAATCTCGAAGGTATCCGTAGAATGAGCCAGATACCCGGCGTTATCGTTGCTATCGATGCCAAGAGAGAAGTGCTTGCTCTTCGCGAAGCCAAAAAGATGGGTGTTCCCACAATCGCGATTATCGATACAGACTCTGACCCTGATTTGGTTGATATTCCAATTCCTGCAAACGACGATTCAGTAAAAGCTATCGGCTTGATTATGGAAGAGTTGATTCCTGCGGTTGCTGAAGGCAAAACAACACAAAGATTTACAGCCAAAGATGATGGCAAACAGCGTCTTCGCAGACGTTCATTGACAAGAGCCGATGAAGCCGAAGGTGAAGTAAAAGAACAGGCTCCGGCAGAGAACGCATAATTCAAAATTAAAGATTTAAAATTAAAAATTGGAGTATACTTAGATGGCAGAAATTAATGCTGCATTAGTTGTTAAACTTCGCAAGATGAGCGGTCAGGGTATGATGGACTGCAAACAGGCTCTAGAAGAGACAAATGGTAACCTTGACGAGGCTATGACCTTATTGAGAAAGAAAGGTCTTTCTACTCTGGCAAAAAGAGCTGATAGAGAAACATCAGAAGGTAAAATTATATCATTTTTATCTTCTGACGGCAAAGAAGCCGCTATGGCCACACTTTGCTGTGAAACAGATTTCGTTGCAAAGAGCGAAACCTTCTTGGGCACTGCGGATATTATCGTTGGTTATTTACAGGCTTGCAAAGCTGAAAAAGGCTCTGAAAACCTGCTCAATACCGAAAAAGACGGCAAAAAACTTGTCGATATGATCACTGAAAGCGTCAGCAAGACAGGCGAAAAGACAGAAGTCGGAAATTACGCAAAAATTTCTCTCAAAGGTCCCGGCCACATTGCTACTTATGTCCATTTCAATGGTAAAATCGGAGTAATGGTAGAACTTGAAACCAGCACCCAGGCAGTTGCTGATAACGCACAATTTCAGACGATCGCGAAAGATATTGCGATGCACATTGCCGCCATAAATCCTCTTTCACTCGATAAATCAGGTATCGCAGCCGATGTTATCGAAAAGGAAAGAGCTATCGCAGCCGAACAGGTTAAGGATAAACCAGCTAATATCATTGATAAGATTGTCGATGGTAAGATAAATAAGTTTTTTGCTGAAAACTGCCTCTTATCACAGGGCTTTGTAAAAGATGAAAAAGTCGCTGTTGAGAAGGTTCTTGAGGACACCGCTAAAGCAGCAGGCGGAACGGCAAAAATAAAATCATTTGTCCGATTCGCAATCGGGTAATATAATATAAAGCACCGCCTAAAACGGTGCTTTTTTTATGAGACCATGTTTATAATTCTTAATTGTTAATGGTTAATTTTTAATTTAAAATTCAAATTTAGAATTCAAAATTAAGGTATATATGCCAGAGCTTAAATATAAACGAGTGCTGCTGAAACTTAGCGGCGAAAGTTTTTGTAAAACAGGTGAATTTGGTATCGATGGCGATTGCCTTGCTTCGATTGCTGAAAGAATCATAGCAGTAAAAAAAACAGGTACACAGGTTGCTATTGTTGTCGGCGGCGGAAATTTCCTTCGCGGCGAAACATTCAGCAAAGCAAGTCATATTCCTCGCCATACCGCTGATTATATGGGTATGCTCGCGACAGTTATTAATGCCTGTGCTCTTCAGGAAACCCTTGAGAAACTCCAGCAGCCCACGCGAGTCTTAAGTGCTATCGAAGTTTCTGCTATTTGCGAACCATTCATCAGGCGAAAAGCACTAAAGTATCTTGATGATGGCACCATCGCTATCCTCGCCGGCGGTACGGGTAATCCGTTCTTCTCGACTGATACCTGCGCAGCTCTTCGCGCTTCCGAACTGGATGTAAATTTGCTGATTAAGGGAACAAAGGTTGACGGTGTTTACGACGACGACCCGAAAAAGAATCCAAAAGCTGTTTTGCTTGAAAAATTAAGTTATAAAGATGTTTTTACCGGCAATCTTAAAGTGATGGATCACGCTGCCGTTAGTCTGTGCAGCGAAAGTAAAATTCCGATTATTTTTCCTGCCCATAATTGTTTCATTTCGTCTTTCTGAAAACGCAGTTCCCGCAAAATATGAGCATTGCATAAGCCATGTACACAAGATAGCCGCAAATATGATTTCATAAAATCATGGATTAATACCCCATTATAGGCGCAAAGGATACCTATATCTTGTATAGCATCCCACCCACGCCGGGCATGCGCAAAAAACAAACTGATGGTTTTGTTGCTGATAACATGAGCCCAATGCAGTTTCCCGTTTACCGATGCGCCTGTCTCGTCAGCGTGCAATACCTGCGAAGTAAGTATTAGTTTTTTAGCTTCAGTTTCAAAATCTTCCAGTTGTAAATATGATCGCTCAGTCATTCGTACTAACGTTCCAGTACTGATACGATGACTAAAAAGTTCATAGAAAAAATCACTCATTCTCTGATACGGAACAAACTGAGTAGTATGTAGAGTGAGAGCAAGTGCGGTAATGTTAGGGCCATATTGCACAATCTGTTTTACTAAATCTGGAAAAGCGGCTGTTGTAGTATGCCCGCAAGAACATGTCTTAATTTCAGCTAGGTGCTCCGTTACTTGCATACGGATTTGCGGAATATCG
>Ga0154577_1132_pt3 | contig 17157 bp, 17 predicted proteins | sample RifGroF2_FD_116006 | JGI IMG/M metagenome (GOLD analysis project Ga0154577, IMG submission 116006) | Planctomycetes bacterium GWF2_42_9
GGATCCCAACGGCCGAACTGATTTTGTTTGGGCGTGGGCAGATTTTATTGATCACGACCTTGTTCATATCAATCCCGCCGAGCCTGCGGAACAATTCAATATTCCGATCCCCGACGATGATCCTATATTTAGTTCAAGTTTCCTGCCGTATTTGCGTTCGCAATACGAACCAAACAGCCAGCCACGACAGCAGATAAACACCACAACCGCCTGGCTTGACGCATCAATGGTTTATGGCCCAAACATCGTATTGGACGATTCGCTGCGAACATTCGAGGGCGGCAGATTAAGAGTCATTACTTCCGAGTTCGGCGATTTATTGCCAATTACAGACAACAACGATATTAATGATGTCAATCAGATCGATGCAAACGAAATAAACGATGTAAATCTATTTGCAGGCGGCGATGACAAAGTAAATGAAAGCATTGTTTCGGTCGCGCTGCACACGTTGTTCGTTCGCGAACACAACCGTCTGGCTTCAATAATCGAAGCAAATAACCCCACGTGGTCGGATGATCAGATTTTCCAGAAAGCAAGAAAACTCGTGGGCGCTGAAATCCAGGCGATTACATACAATGAATTTCTCCCCGCGTATCTCGGCCCGGATAGTCAGCTCAAAAAATACACCGGTTACAAATCGAATGTTAATCCTGCGATATCAAATGAATTCGCGGCGGCAGCCTCAAAAATATACATCAGCGGCATTAGTCCCGAATTGAAAATACTTGATGCGAATATGGATCCAACCACAGACAACAATTTGCCTTATGAAGACGCGTTATTTAATTCACAATTCGTTTTAGATAACGGTATCGACTCGATTCTTCGGGGTCTTACTGTCAATCAGCAGCAAAAAATCGATGTTTATATTATCGATGCGGTCAGAAACCATTATGACGATTCCGACCTTGCCGCACAAATTATCCAGCGAGGCCGAGATCACGGTTTGCCTTCGTATAACGCGATGAGAAGATTTTTAAATGTCGGAGAATTTAACGATGTCAATAGTTTAACTACCGACCCGAATGTCCAGGCAAATCTGATTGATACCTACGGCGACATCAACGACATTGACCCGTGGGTTGGTTTCCTCGCTGAAGATGCCAATACTGGCAATGAGAAGCTGAGTTTAAAGATAATCAGAGAGCAATTTGAAAAAATCCGCGACGGAGACAGATTATGGTACACAATCGACCCAAACTTTACTGACGAAGAAACGGAATTTCTCGAATCTGTTACGCTGAAAGAAATTATTGAACTGAATACAGATGTAAACAATCTGCAGGAAAATATTTTCTATACAGCCGCGGCAGAGCCTAATGAACCAAACGAGCCAAACGCACCCAACGATCGACTTACAATTAGCCTTGCGAAACTTATCGACAATCCCTTTTGGTTTATGGATAGCAGTTTTCTTTTCATTGCAGGCGGCTCTACTGATTTTAATTCGACAAATGTAAATGAAGCCGATGCTGTTTTAGTCCGAATGTTCACAGACACAAACAGCAGCCCGCTGCTTGATGAATCGATTCCATTCGATGAATTTTTCGGTCAAAATGGAAGTATTATTTTCCGAGGGCCCGCTCCTGTCGTAAGTTTGAGATTTACTCCTTCGAGAAAGACTTTCAGCATCCTCGTTATGGATCCAAATATAAACACCTCGCAAAGGATCACGGTAGATATTGGAATCGGCTCTTACCTCGGACGCGGCAGCGCAAGAGTAACAACAATGGAAGGATTCAGAAGAGCGTTTTTCCTTTCTGGAAATGCATCACGGAATCAGAGTTGTTTTTTCCCTTGATGTATCAATAATGCATTAAAAAAATTAGGCGGCTTGTTCTCGCAGGTCGCCTAATCTTTTTTTCTAAGAACCTTTATCAATGCGAATGAAAAAAAGCCCAGTATGATCACCCAGCTTAAAATCATAAATATCCAGCCGTCAATACGCATCGCCCGCCATCACTTTCTGCGATCTTTTGCGCCAGGAATGCCAAACAAGATATGAAAGCAAACCAAATAACGCCAGCAGTCCAAGCCTTGTCGCCAGAATATAAGGTCTGTTTTCCGCCGGTACATTTTTCATCGAAATTATATCACGCCAATCCTGCCAGAACCAAAAACCCATCATTCCAAGCAGAAACATCGGCGTTACATACTTAATAATAAATCTGTAAATTTTCGGTATCCTAATATCCGACCCGACGTGCAATTGGGCCCACGCCTTTTCCATTCCGAAAACCCACGCGAACAAAATCGCCTCAACAGTCGCGAAAACAATCAGGCAAACGCTGACGCTCCAGAAGTCCAGTTCGTCCAGCACTCCCCTGCCCAAAAAGAAAATTACCGGCTGGCACAAAACAAAAGTTACGATCGCGAAAATCCCGCTCGCTTTTTTCTTGGTAAAATTAAATTCATCTTCCAGAAAAGCGACCGAAGGCTGTGCCAGTGAAATTGATGAAGTAACGCCCGCAAGAAACAGCAGCATAAACCACAAAAAGCCGAAAATATTTCCAAACGCCACTTTCTGCAAAACCAGCGGCATTGTAATAAACCCAAGATTGAACGCTCCGCCCGAAGCAATTGCTTTAGTACCTGCCGCACCGAAGAAAACAAACGCCGCCGTTATTACGATACTGCCGCCGAAAATCACTTCAGCAAATTCGTTTGTTGCCGCCGCGCTCAAACCCGACAGCGCGACATCGTCCTGTTTTTTCAGGTAACTGGCATAAGTTAAAATAACGCCGATGCCAACGCTTAGCGTATAAAAAATTTGTCCTGTCGCCGCGACCCAGACTTTTGCACTCTTGAGCGCAGACCAATCAGGATTCCACATAAACCCAAGCCCGTTGATAACATTGTTGTCCGGCTTCAAAGCATCTGGTGTGCCAAGCGTGAGCACTCTGATCAAAAGGATCACCGCAAAAACAAACAGCACCGGCAGCGCGTATTCGCAAACTTTTTCAATACCTTTGCTGATGCCGAGGCAAATAATTCCGACATTGATTAGAAATGTAATTAAAAAGAAAAAGTACGCAGGCCCAATACTGCTGAAAAATTCATTTTTGATTAGTCCCTGATAAGCGTGCAGAAACGACGCCATTGCTTCCTGATTTGTGCAGGAATTATATTTGCCCATAATCGCGAAAACACTGTACCCTAAAAGCCAGGACTCTATATAAATATAATAAACAAAAATAAGGATAGGCCCAAAGATGCCTATGACGCCGAAATATTTGATGAATTTATTTTTATTCCAGAGTGTTTGAAAAATCCCCGGCGCGGTACTATGCCCGAAACCGCCGCCGAACCTGCCGATAGTCCATTCAATCCACATCAAAGGCAAACCGACCAGCAGTATCGCCACAAAATACGGAACCATAAACGCACCGCCGCCGTTATTAGCCGCTTGTACGGGAAAACGAAGAAAATTGCCCAAGCCTATGGCGCTGCCGGCAACTGCAAGGATTATTCCAAGTTTGCTCGACCAGCGTTCTTTAGCCATTAGTTGTCCTCTTAGCGTGCGATACCGAGAATCGAGAGGCTATCGCGTTCTACTATTTCGCGGATTTTCTCTCGCGGCACTGTCGGCAGATTTGTATCCGCCAGAAGTTTATTAAAGCCCAGCAGTGTTTCAATACAGTTCTGCGGCTTACAAAATGGCAGTCCGCTGCCGAAAAACAGTTTTTCCAATACGCCAGCTTCGTGAGCAGCAAGAACAGTATTATAAACGCCCCATATTTTTTGAGGATTGATCGTTAAATCTCCATAAACATTTTCGTGCTTATCGAGCATACACAGCGTCTCATTAATAAACGGCTGCCCCATCGAGCCGATCACAATTTTCAAATCCTTGAAATTCCTCGCGATTTCATCCAGCAGTGAAGGCCTTGCGTATTCCAATACCGCATCAGCATCAAAAGGGCCTGCGTTATGGAAAAACAAAGGCATTTTTAATTCTTCCGCGATTTCATAAAACTGCAAAGCCAAACTATGAGCCGGATGAAAACCCTGCCCGGTGCAATAAAGTACCGCGCCTTTAAAGCCCATTTCGCTTTTCATCGCCGACCAATATCGTTTGGAAATATCGTCGATCGTGGGATCAACTACGGCAAAGCCGAACATTTTATCCGTATGCCGAAGTATATATTCACTTACAAACTTATTCGACTGTCGATTTGGCTCATCCGGCGATGCAAGTACAAAGCATCCGTCGACTTGCCCGCTTTCGGCAAAATGTTCCTCCGGGCCGACCGTACAGCCTGGACAATTAATATGTGTATGGCAATCTATTATCATAGTTTGAGTAATATAATATCGGCAAAACACAACTGTCAAGAACAATAAACTTGTGTTTGCAATAGCTTTTCTGGTATATCTTAGCAATAATTATGGAAGACAAACTCAAAACCCTGCTCGAAGCACTCTATAAAAAATACAACCACAAGGAATTTATCCCTCCCGACCCCCTTCAATTCCTTTACCATTACAAAGACAAAGCGGATATGGAAATTGCTGGTTTTCTCTCCGCTATGTTTGCCTACGGTGCGGTCGAACAAATCCAAAAATTCCTTACAAGCCTTTTTACAAAAATGGGCGACAGCCCTTCCGCTTTTATCAAAAACTTCACCGCAAAAGACAAAAAGCTGTTCAGGCCTTTAAAATATCGTTTCAATACCAGCGATGACATTATAACCCTGCTGCAAAGCCTGAAAAAAGTTTTAAAACAATACGATTCCCTCGAAAACCTTTTTTTAGCTGGCTATAACCCATCAGATGCCAATATTATTCCCGCAGCTACGAAATTCATTAGTGCTTTAGGCATCTCTAATAAAAGCCCCGGCCTGAAATTCTTGCTTTCAGACCCCGCAAACGGCGGAACTTGCAAAAGGCTCTTTCTTTTCCTCCGCTGGATGGTCAGAAACGACGAAGTAGACAGCGGCTTATGGCGAAAAATCGATAAATCAAAACTAATCGCTCCCGTAGATGTTCATATAGGAAGATTGAGTAAAATCGTCGGCCTGCACAATAAAAAAACTCTCAATCTTAAAACCGCCATCGAAATAACCGATGCTTTAACCTTAATTTCACCTCAAGACCCGATAAAATATGATTTTGCGCTCTGTAGAATCGGTATTCTTGAAAATTGCACCGGAAAACAGAATAAATATTGTCCCGAATGCGAATTAGCCGAATTTTGTCATAGAAAAATATTGAAAAAATAGGGAATTTAGGCTAAAATTAGATTTCAGAGCCCCCGACTGTTAGGGAGGGGTAATTAACCTTAAAAAGGCAAGAAAATGAAACAAACATTATTCATTAGTATAGCAGCAATAATACTTTGTACTTCAATGACAAGTTTTTCGGCGCCCGAACCAGCGATCGTACCTGCTCCAAATCAATGGACATTGAATGTCGTATATAATCAACCGCAGCAGATTACTGTAAAAATCCCCGGCCAGAGAACTCCGCAAAGATTCTGGTATGTTATTTTGACAATAACAAATAACACCAACATTGATGTGCCCTTCTATCCGACCTGTGAACTCGTAACCGATACATTTCAGATTATCCCGGCATACCGAGACACAAGAAATTTAGTATTTGATAAAATCAAGGCAAGATACAAAAAGAAATTTCCGTTCCTCGAATCACTCGAAACCGCGGATTGCAGAATTCTTCAGGGTGAAGACAACACACAAGACCTTGTAATTATTTGGCCTGATTTCGAGCCAAAGGCAAAAAATATTTCACTTTTTATCGCCGGCTTAAGCAATGAAACCATCGTGGTCGAACATCCAACACAAAAAGACCCGAACGCCAATCCAGAAAAAATTTATCTACGCAAAACACTGGAACTTCAATATTCTATCGGCGGCGATCCCAATTTCCGCAGCAATACATCGCTGGTCTTTAAAGCAATGAATTGGGTTATGAGATAAATAAAATTTGTCAAAACCAAAAACGAGATTCTTCACTGCGTTCAGAATGACAAAGTGAAATCGTATTGGTTTCCCCTACTCTTAATTATCCATTTCACTGATTTACTTAATCTCAAAAAAGTATAGTCTTCTACTCTATGAAAACGAGAATTATACTTACAGTTTTATCGGCTTTTGAATTATTTTTTGTTGGCTGTCTTCCTTATGGCGCAGGCCTTGAATGGGGCCATGTCCCTTCAGGTACTTTCGCACCCCCGGAGGGAATGCCACCTTACGGCAGCCAAATGACAGACGGCTGGGGAATCCTCTACACGCTAAAAGCAGGCAGCTTTGACCCCGACCATCGCAGCGGCACAGCTCGCAAAACATACAATTTATATAATGAAGCGTATGATACTCTATCAAAAAAATTGCCCGGCTTTTCTGAAAGCGCAGAAGGCAGTAAGGACAATATCGAATTTACATACCCGCCAAATTGGGATACCGTAACAGATGCGCAGAAAAAAGAAATAGCTCTGCAGGTCGCTGAATACGTCGCATTTAATTCAATGGTATGGCACGAAATGCTTACGTGGTATCACGCTAGGATATTCGCTGGTATGGACGATTTTGAATCCGCATTTTCCTGGGAAGATGTTTTCTGCGATTTGTACGGCGCCAAAGTCGCTGTTGAGTCGATCAAAATGGGAGGCGATTTCGCCCAAAACGTTACAGACCTTACGAGAAAGCAACTCGATGAATGGCAGGTAGTTCCTATGCAAAGAGCCTATGACATTACTCGAACTGTTAAAGGCACGTGGTGGGATCGCACAATGCCTTCGCTGCACAGCAATATTTATATGCGCCACATGGATATCGGCTGCGACGGCTGGGTAACAGCGGTCTTAATTCCCGGCTTTTACGACGGCACACCTGTCTCGCTCGAAGCACCGAAACTAAATTTACTCGATGCGCACGGCCTGCAAATGAAATATACAATTACATCTGGATATTCACAGGCGAAAAAATTACGCGAGATCGTCGGCGTTGAAGTAATTGAACCGCGCAGAGACTTCTGCAAAATTATCGCGGAATTGCAAAGAGACGCGGCATCTCGTCCGGGATTTTTAGTTACAAAATAACAATGGTGATGAAAAGAAGAAATCGTAAAAAGAAATATAACTTACTGATAGAGGCATTTGTGTTATCGAACAAAAAAACGAGATTCTTCACTGCATTCCGTTTTCACGGAACTTCGTTCAGAATGACAAGGTGTATTTTTTAGAGATAGCCTTCATTTTCCACTGATCAAACTTCGTGCAATGTTCCGCATCTTGGGCATTGAACAGTGCCCGACCCGAAATTCGGCGGTATTTTCATTCTTATCCCGCAATTACAATTTACAAATTTAAACCCTGACGTTTTGAACATCACATCGCCGATATTCCTGAACTGCTCTTTCGACGATACAGGCCCCTGTTTCGATGCAGGCCTAATTTCAACCGTCTCATCTTTCAAAGCGGACGACGGAATGGGGGTCGAATGTTTTGTTGTCTTTTTAAACGCTTCTGAATAATCCGTAAAAGATGCGCCAGACATACCGCGTAAAATTTTTACGCGTTCCGAGATCGGCGGATGCGTACTCGTCCAATCCGAAAGCTTCATACCAGCCTCTTGCAGCGGATTTACGATATACATCGGAGCAGTTATTTTATTTGCAGATGCCAGCGGAACGGTATTTTGAGAAATTTTCTCGAGCGCGGATGCCAACCCTTCCGGGTATCTTGTCAATCTTGCTCCGCCTGCATCCGCCAGATATTCGCGCGAACGCGACAAAGCAAAATACAAAAGCGTCGCCATAATTGGCGCAAGTATCGCCGCGACAATCGCGATTATCATAATTATTGCCTGTGCGCCGTCGCCTTTTCCTCGTTCTCTCGATGAATACCTTCTGCCGCCAAGCGAACTGTAAAACAATCCTCGCAGAAATACTTCAGAGATCAGCGTTATCGCGCCAAGCATAACACCCGCGACCGTTACAAAAAGTATATCGCGGTTTAGAATATGGCTCATCTCGTGTGCGACAACACCTTGCAATTCATCACGATTAAGTCTGCCCAAAAGTCCCGCCGTTACTGCAAGCGATGCTTTTTCGGGATTTCTGCCGGTTGCGAAAGCGTTTGGCGCAGGGTCGTTGATAATATATATCTTCGGCATTGGAAGTTGAGCCGCGATTGCCATTTCCTCAACGACATTGAACAACTGCGGATGAACGTCTTTTGTTACGGGCGTCGCCTTGCTGGCGGCCAGAAATATCGCATCGCCGCTGGAAAAACTCACCATCGCAAGTATCATCCAGATGCAAAGTGCGATCGCCAGTCCGAATGCACCGCCATAAGGCGTGGGCGTAACCGACATACCGATCAAGTAGCCCAAGCCGCCGAGCACGACTGCCATCAAAACCATCAACAGCAGCGAATTTCTTTTATTTGCGTGTATCTGTTCCCACATAAAAGTTTAAAGTGAAAAGTTAAAAGTGAAAAGTATTAGAAACTAACTTTCGGCACTGCTTTTTCTGCCGCATTCTCAATCTGGAAATATTCTTTCTGACTAAAATTAAACATTCCCGCTATTATATTAGATGGGAACATCTGAATTTTATTATTATAGAACAGGACCTGATCATTGTAAGCCTGCCGAGAGAACGCGATTTTATTTTCCGTACTAGAAAGCTCTTCCTGCAAAGCAAGAAAGTTCTGATTCGCCTTCAAATCAGGATACGCTTCAACAGTCAGCAGGAATTTACTCAATGCCTGTCCGAGAACGCCTTCAGCCTTTGCCATATCGCCAACACTCTTTGCGCCCATAGCCTGGCTTCTTGCGTTTGTTACAGCTTCAAGCGTTCCGCGTTCGTGCTGCATATAACCCTTCGCCGTTTCGATAAGATTCGGGATCAGGTCGTGCCTGCGTTTAAGCTGAACATCTATCTGCGACCACGCGTTGGCAACTCTGTTGCGAAGCTGGACTAGGCTGTTATAAATACCTATAACAAACATAATTACCAGAACAACTACAGCTATTAAAATTATCAATCCAATTCCCATAAACCCACCTTTCTAAATTATTGTACCGAAAATTTATGTACCGTTAAATGTCTGTAAGTTTCGCCCGGCTTCAAAACCGTTGATGGAAACTCGGGCTGGTTCGGCGAATCAGGATAATGCTGCGTCTCCAGACAAAACGCAGTTTGCTTATTATAAACCGTGCCGCCTTTTCCTTTCACGCCATTCAGAAAATTACCCGTGTAAAATTGAATACCCGGCTCTGTCGTGCTGATTTCCATTACTCTGCCGCTCTTTAGCTCAACAATCTTCGCCGCAAATGAAAGTTCCGAAGCCGATTGCTTATTCAAAACATAATTAATATCATACCCTTTACCCATTTTCCAGCCAATGGATACAGGTTTTCTGAAATCATAATGCGTATTTTCAACTTTCAAAAATTTTCCTGTCGGTATCAACTCATTATCCGACTCTGTAACACTATCTGCATTTATCTGCATTAAATGCTGCACTAAATATGAATATGCGTTTTCAATATCGTGTCCCGCAAGATTAAAATATGAATGATTTGTCAAATTGACGATCGTATTTTTATCCGTAACCGCGGCATATTCGATTTTCAGTTCGTCGTCATCCGTCAGAGTATACGTTACCCGAACATCGAGATTGCCCGGAAAACCTTCTTCGCCGTCTTTGCTGAAGTATTTGAACAAAACACCTTTATCGCTCTGATTTTCGAACGGTTCAGCTTTCCATAATACTTTATTGAAGCCGACTTTCCCGCCGTGCAGATGGTGCTGACCGTTATTTGGCGAAATCTTATATTCTTTGCCGTCCAGCGTAAATTTCGCGTTAGCTATTCGATTTGCGAATCGCCCGACCGTACAGCCGAAATAGCGGGTATCATTCATATACTCTTTTGCGTCATCGAACCCCAGAACAATATCCGCAAAGTTGCCGCGTCTATCTGGAGTTTTAAGCGAAACCAAAGTAGCGCCAAGCGTTATAATTTTAGCCTCGATTCCAGTTTTATTTTTTAAAATAAAATATTCAACCGGTTTATTGTCTATGCTGCCAAAATTTCCTTTTTCGATTGTCATTTTATTTCATCCTTTGATTTTGAAAACATTTCAGAAAGCAGTCGCATAATTTTATTTTCCTGCCCGAAAAAATTCCTTTGCAGGATTATAAATAATTCATTTTTATCAAACCACAAGCCGTGATGCCTTGTGCAGCGGTCTATAATTATATCGCTTGAAGCCGCCGCCTTCTCCATATTTTTTTCGCAGATAGGACAGATATGAATATTTTCCTTAACCCCTTCTCTGGTCTTGAAAGAATTCATTAATGAATCGGCTTGCTTTTGATCCTCAAATAACTGCTGCAATTCGCCGCTATCCAGCCATATTCCTCCGCATAGCACACAATGATCAATCTCAACCTTATCGAGTTCAAGTACGATCATCGCCTTTTTACAAACAGGACAGTTCATTTACTCCCTCACAAATTTGCCTACCATTTTTTTCGCCACCACATTATCGCCAACACCACCGAAGACATAAAAGCCAGAAAAGCTATTATCCAGAACGCGTTGTGATGGCTCGAAAGCGGTATTCTTACGTTCATTGAAAACAAACTTACAACAAACGTCGGCAGCATTATCGCGATCGTCAGAATGGTCAGCGCTTTAATACGAATATTTAAATTATTGCTGATAATTGAAGCCCTTGCATCCATCATACTCGAAAGAACCTGTGAAAATATTTCAGTTTGAGCAAGGCACTGATTGTTTTCGATCGACATATCATCGAGGAATTCTATATTTTCCTGTGTAAATCCGATTTTCGCCGCGTAAGTTTTCAGTTTGCTGATAAGCACTGAATTGGAATGAATCGCATTGAGATAATATACAAGACTTTTTTCAAGCGTAAACATATTCAGCAGGTATCTATTCTCAAGAGCGACATTAACCTGCTGTTCGAGTTCGTTTGAAATTCTGTTTATGCCGCGAAGGTGCTCAATAAAATGCAGGATCGATCTGAATATAAGTTTTAGCGAAATTTCCGGCAGCGAATTTACCTTATTAAAAATCTTGCCGTCAAACAAAGGTACATCATCGGCAATGACAATCACAACCCTATCAGCAAAAATAAACGCACCAACCGACAATACCTTGAACAAAAATTCATCGTGCGGAGCGTAGTGCTTGGGCCGTTTAAAAATCATTGCCAAATGTTCAGGCTCGAATTCCAATCGGCTTGGCTCATCCGGGTCGAGAGAAGAGTTCAGCGTATGCTCGTCAATCTTAAGATTTTCGATAAGATATCTTCGTTCCGCCTCATCAGGCGATACATATACGAATATATTTGCGTTATACGCATTACTCTCAACCAGTTTATTGTCTACAACCTGCAAAGTCCTAAGCATACGAACTCCAAAAACTTATTAACCGGGCAATTCTAACATATATACTTTGACCGTAAAGAAGAAAAATTTTGTAATTATCGCAATTCTGCCTTGTCATATTGAGCTAAGCGAAATATCTCGACTTAAAGCCATAATAGGCAAAATCCTCTTTGACATTAACGATTATTTCCATAGAATTAAGGATTAATCTGAAACTGAAAGGATACAATAAATGGATACAAACGATAATGCTTTCAACACACCCCCTTCATCGCCACAAACTTATGGGTATGCCCAGCCTCAACCGCCCAAAAAGTCGGTCGGCTGGAAAATCTTCTTCGGCATCATCCTCACATTATCCATTTTAGCGAACATCGTCCTGTTTATTGCCCTTGTTATTGTAGGCTCTGTTTCATTGTCCGGCGTATCCGCAAAAAGTTACTATAACGAAAAAGTCGTACAGGAAGGCCCCTCTACCTCGAAAATAGCCATTATAAATGTACAGGGCATTATCCAAAATGAGATGGAGAAGGAACTCGAGGCGCAAATCAAAAGCGCAAGCAAAGATCAAAATATAAAAGCACTGATATTCCGCATCGTCAGTCCCGGCGGGAGCGTTTCAGCCAGCGACAGGCTCTATTACCAAATTAAGCAATACAAAGCGCAAACAGGTAAACCCGTTATCGCCTTTATGGATACCCTCGCCGCTTCGGGCGGTTATTATGCATCCGCCGCGTGCGATCAGATCATTGCCGAACCGACCGCGATTACAGGTTCGATTGGCGTTGTAATGGGACATTTTGTTTTGCAGGATTTGCTTGAGACCAAACTCGGCATCAAACCTGTCGTAGTCAAATCAGGCCCAAAAAAAGATTGGCCAACAAGTTTTGAACCAGTATCAGATGAGCAAATTGCTTATTTGAATGAAAAGTTGATTATGCCGACTTATGAAAGATTCGTTGGTATCGTTGCCGAATCGCGTAAGGATAAATTAAGCGAAGAACAAGTCCGCGAACTCGCCGACGGCAGCATTTATAATGCCCAGGAAGCCCTCGACAAAAATCTTATAGACAAAATAGGTTATCTTGCCGATGCCGTCGAAAGCGCCAAAGAACTTGCAAATATCAAGAAGGCAAAAGTCGTTGAGTACGAAAAGCCGTTCTCGTTTGAAAGCCTTTTCGGCGCTAATTCACTACTGCGTCATTTCAATAACAACGCACTATTCGAGCTTACTACTCCGCAGTTGATGTATTTGTGGCACCCCGGCGTCGGGCTATAAATACCATTCCTGCCGCTGCGAAAATCACCAGCGTTGACGGTTCAGGTATACTCGAAGTTGTGGCCGCATAAGTTACGTCTGAATAGTTGCCGAGATAAATATCTCCCGTGGCATAAATGCTTCCGGTAAGATTTACGGATGTGCCTGTGCTCAAACCGCCGCCGTAAACTCTTATATTGCCTCTTATGTTTGCATTATTATCCAGCCACGCATCAGAATTATAAACATTCACGTACAACGTACCCGAACCGGAACTTACAAATTTTACGCCGCTGCCCACGCTGAAATTGCCTGCGACATTCAAAACAACATCGCCTGAAGTTGTATCGATATTTACAACACTCCCCGTCCCCGCCCAGAAGCTGCTTAAATTATAGCTTCCCGATGAGAGATTCACCGTCGTACCATTGCCGAAAGTCCATTCCGAATACTCACCCGGCGAAAGACTCTTGCTGCTGTTCGAGGCGGCATAAATATTTATCGTACCTGTTGCCGGCTTGCTCAAAAGATCGAGCGTTGGAAGAGAAAAATCTGCGTAACTGTTCGATGAACCTGTTACTACCGCGCTTTTGGATTTTGAAATCGTCCCGTTTGCCGTCGCATCACCGCTTACTGTTACGTCGTTGCCAAGCCATATACTTCCCATAGTATAGATCGAATCGGCATTAGTCCCCTTATCCAAATTGATTGCCGATTTAGATGCAGATACGCCTGTAATTGTTACATCTTTGCCCGCACCTATACTTCCGCCCGACCATAACGCAAGCTCACCTATTGAAACTGTGCACGCCTGTGCGGAAACTAATCCCACCGTTAAAACGATAACCGCGATAACATTGTATTTGCCATTAAACATTTTTTGCCCCTACTATTTTTTGAAATAAATCTCTTATTCCGCCAAAATCACTCATTGTCATCCTGAGTAAAACGAAGGATCTCGTCTCGTCCCTCGATTCACCTGTCCTCGCAGTCGAAGACAAGACGGATTCGAGGGGTTCAATCCTTCTAACGTTTAACATTTCAATTCCTTATTATTCCTTTTTGCCATCATAACCAATCCGAGCATTGCGAATGCTATTGTCGCTGGTTCAGGAACACTGACAGCCGTAATAAAATCTTGAGAACCGTTGTAAGACAGCACTCTCAAATCAGCCATTGCACCCGTTCCATTCAACGAACGCAGCATATTGTTCGCAAGTGTCGAATTCAGATTGGTTGCTTTGAAACCGCCTGTTCCAAGCGTACCATCAACAGTTACATCCCAGTATGCCGGCGTTGTCGGTAAATTCTCATATACAATTTCCCATATCGCTGCCTGAAATGCTTCCGCGGCGGCTTTTTGCGAACTGGTATAATTGCCGCTTATCCACGCATTGTCATAATATCTTCCCCAAAGTTCAGAAAGATAAGATGCTTTTGCATCTCCCATAGCGGTATTACACGAGCTATTTATAGGCCCGTCAGCGGTATCAATTATGTTATAATTAATACTGCCGCCTTGTATCGTCTCAAGCAGATCGATACAGAAAACGCCGAGCTTACAATTATCAAGGTAAACGCATTCACCTGTACCGCCGGTTTTATTTATAATAAGCGCACCGGCTGAAGTATTGTAATTGGTTAAATTTCCACCCCAGATAGTCATACTATCAGAAGCGCCAAAACCGGTGTAATCCGCTATGACATTACCAAATATTGTACACGCCATACCTTGTGTGCTCATTGCGAGCAGGACTGCTAAAATTACTTTTACTTTAGTGTTCATCTTTCCTATTGCCTCCGATTCCGCTTATTGCTCCCAGGCGAACCCTTCCCGCCACAGGAAGGTCATTAGTTCGCCTAGAACTACTACTAAATATTACGAAATATTTTGGCACGCGCTAAAGTAAGACAGCGTAAAAACCGCACAGTCCGCTAATGATTTGGTTTATGCAAAATCTCCCGCGATTTTATGAGAAAAAAAATTTTGACATTTTTCAACGTCCGAAAATATCACCTTTTGGGGGATTTCATTTAATATAAAAACAATTGCTTTACGACTTTAAACCTTTAATCCTTCGTCTGCCACGACAAAGCGTACGTTGTTGTACCTTTTGATTTGTAATTGGGGCTGTTTGAAACCACAAGTTCATAAGTAGTGTTTGGTTCTAAACTAAAATAAATATGTTCGACATTATCGACCGGACTGTCGCTGTAATCGACAACTTCTGCCTCTCCATTTTTGTTAATTTTGCGCAGCGAAAGCTGAAAATCATTCCAAAGATCCATATTCAAATTGAACGGATATTTATCTTCGTAGCTTCTGTTCCAAACAACTGTCGCTGTGAATTTGCCAGCCTGTTCTCCGGTTTGAAAACTATAAACCTTCTGCGCCGCAGCGTCAGATTCGATCATATTAAGATCCCAGCCTGCGGTATTAATATCGCCCTCTCGCTGCAAACCTGCGATAAGCAATTCATACGCACTCAAACCATCGACCATTCCGGCTCCCTGCTTGAAATCCAGCGGATATTCAGAATCATCGCTGTTGCTGTCATTGCCTTTGTGCCAGCCGGTAAGTTTTGTGGCACTTGTCATCAGTATCGATTTCAAAACGCAATTGCCGGAAAATCCCGATGCCGCAATTTGCAGATTCGGGTCTGATTTCGCTTTTTGAATAAGCACCGCAGCTACGCCTGTAACCACAGGAGCGGCGAAACTGGAATAATCTCCGCTTTGTTTGTAAGGTTCGTTTTTATCAGAAATCGCGACCAGACAATTACCCGGCGAAACAATATCAGGCTTGCACCTGCTGTCGAGCGTCGGCCCTGCTGTCGAATGATTCGCATCGGGTGCATAAAATTCTGTAAGTGAATTATTGGAATCAACTACGCCAACCGCGAGGATATTTGCGCCTGCTGCCGGGTATAACGGCAAATCGTAAGCATCGCTTCCGTTTCCAATCGCCGCAACAATAAGAAATCCAAAACGTTCGACCATCTCGTCAATGCCGCGAGTCCACCACGCTTCACTCGATGTGCCCAAACTCATTGTAAGCAAATCATCTTTCGGCAATTGACCGGCATAAACATTTTCCGTTATGAAATACCAGAATTCATAAACATTTAACTCCGCATTCGGAACCGCAGCCCTGTAAGAAAAATCACCATATTGCGCATAATACGCGTTTGGATCAGAGCCGACAAGTATCGATGCTATTTGAGTTGAATGATTTGAAATTCCCACATCGCCGAATTGATCGTTATGGAAATTAATTTTGCTGCCGCGAAAACAATTATGCGAAACATCAGGCCGGTAATCATTCTGCGGGAAAGAATCTGTGTATGTATTGCTTCTGCAAACCAGACCGATACTAACACCTGAACCGGTCAGGTTGGAATCTATCGCTGTTATCTTACTAATCCCGGCGATATCTATACCGCCCAGTTGACCCTCGAAAGCAAAACCAGCAGTTGCACAGACCAATAAAACAGCCCACTTTTTAACAATTCCGTTAACCAAGTACACTCTCTAAACAAGCACTTTAATATAACATATTTTACCTAATTTTACCATACCATAAATATTATCTATAAGTCTTTTTCTAACAGTTATTAAGGTAATAATTTAGCTTATTTTATTCTATTAGATTCAATCCTATTTATACACTTGCTAAACCAGCCTTTTCTTGCTATACTCCTCATAGTTTCGGACGTTTTAAGTATAGGATTAAGTGTAAAAATGGAAGTTCTTTTAAGTTCCGATAAAATCACCGATTGTATAACTGCCTTGGCCGATGAGATACTCTCGAACACCGCCAGGACGGAAAAAATTGCTATTATTGGAGTACGCAGCCGAGGGGAAATTTTAGCAAAACGCCTTTCAGATGTATTATCCAAAAAGCTAAACACAAAAATCCCTAACGGCACTCTCGATATCACTCTCTACCGTGATGATCTCAATAATCCTCAAGGTGAAGGTCAGCCGATTGTAAGAAGCACAGAAATCGGCTTCAATATCGATGATGCCGTGATAATTCTCGTTGATGATGTCTTGTATACAGGCCGAAGCACCCGCGCTGCGATGGATGCCCTAATGGACCTTGGCAGACCAAAAGCTATAAAATTGGCCGTACTTGTCGAACGAACAGGCAGAGAGTTGCCCATTGCCGCCGATTTTGTGGGTTATAAGATCGACCTGCCGGCCGATAAATCAATCCAGGTAAATTTTGTTGAATCTGACGGAAAAGACAGAGTAATCGTTATATGAGCAAAGATAATTTTATTTGGACACGCAAACACCTCATCGGTCTGCGCGACTTGAGCCGAGAGGAAATCGAACACATTCTCGATACCGCTAAAGCTTTTGAAGCGTTCAGCACGAGAAGCATAAAAAAAGCCCCTGCCCTTCGCGGCAAAGTTGTCGTAAATCTTTTCTTTGAAGACAGCACACGAACGCGAAATAGTTTTACACTGGCGGCGAACAGGCTAAGCGCAGACGTTATCGAATT
>Ga0154577_1130_pt2 | contig 17071 bp, 11 predicted proteins | sample RifGroF2_FD_116006 | JGI IMG/M metagenome (GOLD analysis project Ga0154577, IMG submission 116006) | Planctomycetes bacterium GWF2_42_9
TAGGATTTCCATTCTTATCTTTGATTGTGCGGAGTTTGGAAAGCATTTTCCTGTAACCATCGACCCACCAGCTTCCGCCACCAATCGGATGCCCGTGTGTTTTGTCATAACAGAGCTTTATGGGCGCACCGGCAACCTGGTCCAAATAAATCGCGTTTACGCCAAGCTCATCGACTATCGTTTCCGTCAAATTATAAATATAATCCTGCCATTTTTCTGTATAGGGGCATACGACGAGAGTTTTTGGTGCAGGGCCATAAAGCTCTTCGTAAGGATTGCCAAATTTATCTTTGCACAGAAGCGGCATATAATAATCAATATCGTTAATATCATAGCTGACAACTCTGGCGTTAATATAAGGCATTATCAAATAATTACTGTCGTGCGCCAAATCTCTGATTTGCTCGGCAATCGCAGGTTTGGCAGGCAAATAATGCGGAAGCTGACAATCAAAAATATTATTGTGCCAGCGATACCAATGCACGCCTACCGGACAACCAAATTCCGCTTTAAAATCAGTGATGGATTTATTTTTTTCTTTTACATTCGCGTCAGCAATATGATAATCGCCGACATTAAGCCAAACACCGACATTTTTTGCGGTTTCAGGGACAGATTTATTATTTTGAAGTTTTCCGCCCGATGTCCATTTTGTTTTCGTAGTCGCAAACTGCCGATATATTTTACAGCCGCTAACCCAATCACCCTGATAAACGCCCAGCATAGCCGAGTACGGGGAAAGGTAATCGCTGCCGGCAACACCTGCATTCTCAGGAAAGTTTTGTATGTAAAATTCTTTCCCTGGGTCGCAAACAAAATTCTTTGGCCAACCCTGCGGGTCGTGCGCTGCTATGTAAACAGAAGCGTTGTTCGAATCGGCTAGAATAAATTGAGCCGGCATCCACCAGCCTTCGCCATATTCGCAAAAAAGCCGTTCATTACAAGCATAATACATCATACCAATATTTTTTCTCGGCAAAGCGATGTCGTATTTCCCTTTTTCGAGCAGTCCTTTTATGTACGGAAATTTTATTTCTGCAAGTCCCCATAACTGGCTGTTATTTTCAACATCAATATTCCATTGCGCTATTCCGCTATCGTTAGGCAAATTCACAGAAACAATGATATTTATGGAGTTAGGACTGTTTTTTAAAGAAACATTAGTCCATTTCAGTAAAGCTTTTTTGCCGCCGTCGGTCAGGTTCTCAACAACGCTCGAAGTACAGGGTAAATCAAGACTGCTGACAAACTCTGTGTTATCGCCGTGTTCAAACTTTACCATCCATAATTCACTTTTTAAGGGCTTATCGTAAAATCCCTGCCCATTGACAAGATTTATATGTTCGGTTGCTGTGCATTTATCCAAAATTGACGCAGGGCTTTTGTATTGCCCTTCAAAAATGAATTTTACAAAATCATTTTCGAGTACTAAAACATCAGAAGTATTTATCTGCTGTGAAAGAAAAACTCCGTCAAAATGAACCATACCGCCTGAAACCAAAACAACCCGCAGCATATAACCCTTCAAATCGGGTCTATCGGATGCTTTGAAGTTCAACGAGAACTGAACAAATTGTTTTAAATTAGTATCGTTGATGACCTCTGACAGCCTCACAGTATCCAGTGCAACGAAAGTGCCGTTGCCTTTATCGCATTGCAGGATTATAAAACTATTGGCAGCACTTTGAACGTCATTTGCGGCGGCAAACGCTTTCAAGTTATAAATATTTTCAACTCTTATTCGCCCGACATCCTGAACAGCCTGCACATTAAACATATACAAACTGTTTTCGCCCTCGGCGATTTCAATTTCGTTGGCAGTCGCTTTGTATACATTCCAATACCCCCCGTTGGTTTTCCATCCGTTCATCCTCGGCGATTCAACTGTTTTAGTATCTTTTGGAAAATTTACGTCTTCAAAACCGCCGTTGACCAGGGTGTTTTGAGCCGCGGCAAAAACCTGCTCGCATACAAATAACCAAACAATGATATTTTTTTTTAACATACCAAATATTCCCTTGTGTTATCTTACAGTCCCGTCATCTTCGGTCTTACTGCCTGAAGATTTCAAGCGATTAAAAAGTTCCTTAATATCACTCAATCCTCCGAGTAAAAACCAGACAGAGGTAACCGAACTCAATGTCAGCGTTATAAGAATAAAAATTTTCCAAAACACATTCCAGTACGCCTGCGGCAAAGGTCTGATAAGATTAAATGTTGTGCCGGCAATAAGAATCAAGCCGCAAACCGCAATAACGCCTGAAATAGCCAGATAAACAACCTTATCACGGAATTTAAAATTATCGTCAATGCCGGTAATCCTTTGCCATAACGGCAGATTTTTTTTAGTGTTGTCCTCATCTGTCTGGTCGTCTTTTACTTTATAAATTCCTCTATTGAGCAATCGGTCAAGGTTGAAGTTTTTGTTCTCTACCAGCGACAAAACAATATAGACTGCGGAAGATGCTGCCATTGCTATAAACCAGAGCCATTGTGAGTTGATGGGAAACTCCAAACCTTTTGCGTTCCAGATTCTTTGACAAACAAAATTAACAACAGCCACAATAATTCCGGTTAAAAGAGCGCCGTACGCTCCGTATACCGAACCCTTTTTCCAGTAAAGGCCGCCAATGATAACTGCGCCTGCACCGCCGAGCCAGATTGTGCCGGTCATTGCGAAATACATAAGCACATAGTCGTTTTGAGGGAAAAGCAAACTGAATAGAAATGAAAAAACAGCAACTCCTGTAATAGAAAGTTTCAGGTACGACATCTGCTTTTCGTGTTTAAATTTTTTCCCTCGCAAAGGCATCATAATATCCTGTACAAAAACGCTGCCCCACGAGTGCATATAGGTATCGTCTGTGCTGATGAGCGCAGAAAGCATTGAAGCTGCGAACATGCCGAGCAGGCCAACAGGTAAAATATTTGACAAAATAATCGTGGTCGTTAATTGTTTTTGCAGGCTGGGATTAGCGATGGAGTCTAATTGCTGGCCGGCGATTGCGGCCATTTCGGAATATGAATAATGATGCAGAAAAACATAAGCGAAAACAGGCACAATGAAAACGAGACACTGCTGCGTCAACGCTCTCCATAAACCAAAAATATTGCCCATTCTTGCTTCGTGTGCGTTTAAGGCAGCACCGAAATACCCCTGATTGCCCTGCCATGCTCTGATGCTGTAGAAAACTCCAATTATCTGTATGATATAAAACCATACATTAAAGTTGCGTGTTTGAGCGGATGCAAAAGGATTTAGCATAGACTGCCCCTGCGGCCGAAGTGAAAGAATATTTATCACATCGTCCCATGGCATTTTGAGAATTAAAAAAATAACCACTATACAAAAGACAAAATTAAACATCGTACCCTGAATAAAATCCGTTACCATTACGGCTATTTGACCACCAAGGAACGTAAAATATAGCGAAATCCCAATCAGAAAAAACATTATGGCGGCAAGTACTACATCAATAGTGAGAAAACCGATTTGAATGTTAATTACAGGCAGACGGCAGAAGTATTGAAAAAATCTCGCACCCACAGCCGGGAATATCCCAAAATTAAGAGTGCCTGAAATGAAAATTAAAAAGCCGGAAAAAATTCTGAATCGTCTGCTGTACCGCTTTTCGAGGAGCTGCGCTAAAGTCATCGCTCTGGTTTCGCGGTATCGATAAACAACCCATCCGCTAAGCGCAATAACCACCATCGCAAGATTTACCATCAACCCCCACCATATCAGCGAGAATCCGGCTTCGTAATAAGCTTCAAAAAATGCAATGACTGTAATTGCACCAAGACTGGCAATGCCTTCAGAAACGCCAAGCAGGTATCTGCCGGCGCAGCGATTGGCAACAAGAAAGTCGGCGACGGTTCTTTGGTATCTATTCGTGTTTAATGCAGCCCATACCAGTACCGCAATGAAAACGGTAATTATAGACCAATCAATATATCCCAATTGTAAATCCTTTTGAATTAATTGTTCGACATCCAGTTTTGTGCCAGAATCGCAAAATCAGTGAAGTTCACATTGCAGTCGCCGTTCAAATCACCTGTGAGAGGAACATAATTTGCCCCCAGTTTTGTAAACTGACAGTCATCCATAACGTTAAAACTCATTACTCGTCCCTTTACAGGATTGCCATTATCAATTGCAGGGTCTAATATATCGATGCGCCAATAATAAGTTTTATTTTGCTCGATAGTCGGAACATAACTGGTCGCTGCCTGATTTGAAATAACCTGTGTAAGATTCTGTGCGTCTTGGCCAAAATAAACATTGCAAGTAACAATATCATTTTCAATTAATGGATCCGGCAATTTCCAGCTTAAACCGGTGAATTCACCGCGTCCTATGGTCGAACCGTTTGCCGGAGTTTCCATAAATGAATCAATTTTAAAATCATCGAAATGCAGCCACGAATTCGAGACTATTCGCACTAGTAGATTCCGCCCTACTACCCATGGATATACAGCGCTGTCAAATTTCAGAGTGCCGTAGAAAAACTGATTTCCCGATGTAATGACTTCGCCGAGATTTATGGCCGCCAATCTATCGGTGTAAACTATGCCTTCTTGTGTATATTGAGATAATAACACCACTTCACTATATATTGGGGTTTGGCCTTCAACAATGCCTGCGGCGAAATTTAAATTATATATCGTGTCAGCTTTGATTGCGCCAACGTTTTGAGTAGCTGTGCCACCGAAAAGATATAATTCGTTCAGGCCGTCAACCGGCGTAAACCCGCCCACCTTAAATATGACGTGATAAATCGAGCCTTCAATTGTCCATCCCGGTTTCAAAGGATTTTCGATAAAATTGCTTCCTTCCGGAACAACCGGATTTTCAAAGCTTCCGTTCTGCAATACACTTCCGAACGCGATGGAACAAAAAAGAGTTATAATCAAAATCAGTTTCAAATTATATGTTCTATTCTTCATTTTATATTCTCCTAATTAAAAGATTGTAATCGGATTATTGAGCATCATTAACAAGCCAGTTGTCAACCATCTGCGCTAAGTCTTTCATATCTACAATGCAGTTATTATCAAAATCGCCTGATGGGCCAACATATAATTTTACATCATCGATGTAACTGAACGCATTCGAATACAGAGCCGCAATCAACTGTTGCCCGACAGCCGAAGGATTTTCCGCTGAATCGAATACAAAACTTATTTCATCGCTCCATTGATATACTTCCGCAAGCCGCGGCAGATATGAACCTGAATATTTCATAAACTCTCCAACAGTATTTTCAAATGCCGCGAAGAAATAATGATTTGAATAGGAAAGAGACGACACCATGATTCTGAATTTAAGCACATACCGTGTGTTTTCCTGAACTGTAAGGCCGGTATTCTGATAAACCTTTCCGCCATAAAAATAAAATGCCTGATAACCTTCCGGCGGAGCAGCACTTTCTCCGCCCTCGGTCATCAGCATATAATCATCTGTCAGCAAATACCACGCGGCATTCGTACTCCACAGAAACTCCTGATTTTCCGCCAAACCTTCATCTTTCGTAATCGTTCCGCCCATAGGCACAATCGGGTTTTCAAAGCCGCCGTTGGTTATATGATTTTCCGTGCAGCCTGCGGCATAACTGCAAACCGGAGAGATGAAAACAAGAAACAATAACATCAGCAGGGAATTTATATTAACTCGCTTCATAAAAATACCTTTCAATTATAAAATTTAGTCAGTAATATTTTCTTCTACATACCTTCAAGCCAATTTTCAGCGATAATCGCCAAATCACTCTTATCGACGCTTCTGTCGCCGTTGACATCCGCATTAAACGGTTTTATTTCAAAGTAGCCGACTTCAGACGGCGTCATAGTTATATTAAAATTATGTACCTCTTTTGGATAAATACCGATCAGCTGTGTCAGTCTATTAGTGATTTTGTAAATCATCACGGCTTTTGTCTGCGGCTCAAAATATGAATTGAAATCAACATTGAAATTAATGTTCTGCGAATCAATGGTATAATTAACCAGTAATATACCAGTGGTCCCATCTTCGGCCTTCCACAAAGACCCCTGCACAGCGGGCAATGTTACCAGTTTTGGTTTGGCAGGATCAACCGTCCAATACTCGGAAATAGTTTGCGAACAGTTCACAACTTCCGTCAGTTCTCCGTAAGTCAGGAATTTTTTCGCCAGCACCCTGTAATAGCCGATAGTTCTAAGAAATTGCAGCTTTTTATCATTGCCGAGAGTAAACAATTCTTCGGGCGTCATCCATCCGCACTGCGAACCCCAGATAAAACATCTGCCGACATACATTCGCCACGCAGGGTCAGTCCAGCCGAAAGAAGCGTTGCTTCCCATATACAATGCGTATCCCGAATACACAGCCGGCATCATTGGAATATTCTGGCCGTCGAATCCCATAGACCACGCGAGAAAAACATCCAAACCGTCCATATACGGTTCTGCTGTGAACTCTCCGCATTGAACAATTTCTCTGCCCGCGTCTTTTCTGATTTTCCACAGCATTCTTCTATAGCCATCAACCCAATGCCCGCCGCCACCGAGCGGATGTCCGTGCGATGGATTAAAACACAGCGCCGGATGAGAACCTGCAAGCTGGTCGTGATAAATTGCGTTTGCGCCAATTTCACTGCTCAACAAAGTCTGACTGATTGTATTTATCTTGTCTTGCCAATACGCCGTATATGTGCAAACCGCAAGAGTATTCACTTCATTGTCATGTTCGCCATATTTCTTTACATACGGGTCTCCATTTTCATCGATACTTATATAATCTCTGAACTCGTCAATGTTGTTTTCATCCACAACCCGCGAATTTATATACGGCATAACAATCCAGCCTCTTGAAACCATATCCGCAAATTGTTCAGGATAACCCGGCTTGGCAGGAAAGTAGTTCGGCAAATCATAATCAAATTTGTTATTGTGCCAAAAATACCAGTGCACCCCGAGCGGCACATTAAAATACGTTTGAGCCTTGTACAACAAGGCGTTGCGGGTAGCAGTCGGCGTTTCGGGAGAACATATAGTATCTCCAAACCTCATCCAAAGCCCTATGTCCTTGAGCTGCTGCGGCATCGACGTTCTTTGGCTTATTTTCCCTTCGCTTGTCCACGGCGAGGTAAGAGCGAACTTTCGATAGATTTTACAGCCTTGCATCCAATCACCCTGATACACTCCGAGTTTTACAGGAAAAGGAGCATCAAAGCCTGCGCCTCTAACGCCTGCATTTTCAGCCTTAGTGTTAAGAATGAAATATTGGCCGGGAACGCCATAAAATAATTTAAACATTGCTCGCCTGTCGTGTGCACCTATATATACACCGCTGTTGTTTTTAATTGCGCACAAAAACTGCATCGACATACTCCAGCCATCTGGATAAGCGCCGTAGTAAAGCCATGTACAATTTTTAAAAAGCCTGCCCCAGCTATCCTGCGGCAACGCAATGTCATACTGTCCCGATTCAAGAAACCCATTTATATGCGGAAAATCCACATCATTAATTTCCGCCTGCTGCAATTCATCTTTTACAGAAATTTTAAAAGTCGCGATTCCGGAATCATTTGGCAATAAAACTGCTACCTTCACCATTAAAGAGTATTGACTGATATTCCAGAACATTTCCACAGAGACAGTGCCGTCGGGCAGCGTTTGAACTGAATTGCTGTAAAGCTGGTACGACTGACTGCTGATTGGGCTGCCATTATAAAGGTTAATATTCCATAATGTCGCATCCTGTGAAGTTGTATTAATATGCTGCAAACTGGAAGTCTTGTCGATTAGCGAATACAAACTGCCGTTTGAAGAATTAAACGCAAAGCGGACATAATCGTTTTCCACAACGATATCAGCAAAAGCACTAATCGATAGTGAAAGGAAAATTATAATTATAATATTCTTTTTAGTATTCACTAAGCCACCAACTGCCCAATAAAACAATATCTTCAAAATTTACTTTGCCGTCGGATGTAAAATCGCCTGCAAATTTCCTATCTGATTTACAATTATTAGTTAATTTAATATCATCGAAATAAACAATGCCTTTGCCGCCGGGCGAATAACCTCGATTTGCCGAATCATTGTCATCGAAACCTATATATAATTTTGAAACGTTCGCAATATCCACGCCGCCGTTTTGGAAAGTGCCGACATCAATAATCCAATTGTGCCATTTTTCATCCGAAAAGTTCGCGGCACTGTATGGATACCTGACCTCTAAACAATTATTGGATATGTCTTTCACGATCAAATATACGCTTTCATTTACATCGTTAATTCTGTTGCCGCGGAAATTAAGACATAATTTTGTTAGGCCGGTTGACTGCCAGTTACCACCAAAAGGTGAGTTCAGAACGTCATATTCGATTTGCGAATAATATCCTTTGGCCGAATCGCTGTTGTCGTAAGCAAACAAAAGAGACTGCCTGCCGGAATACCTGTTTTCAAAATCATTTTCTATAGAAACCGACGAACCGGAAACAACTGAAACGATTCTGTCTTTCCACACATTTCTCAAGCTATTTACGTCCTCATATTTCTCAAAATCATCGAAGATAATTTCACAGGAAGAAGCATTAAGAACTACGTTGTCCAGATGAACCATCCCGCCGGAATGGAATCTTACCTGCAAAGTACAAAGAGCATAAAATGAATTGACCGGACAGGTAAAACTGATATTCGCCTGATACCATTGATACGCGGACTCAACGAAATCAGAAAAAGATATGCGTGCAAGTTCGTATTTCTCATTTGAAATATCAACAGCTTCCAAAACAGCATAACTTGCAGCAGGCGCGGTTTGCATTTCGTTGACAGCTGCCCAAAAATGCAAATTATATGACCAGCCGGCCTTGATTTTTACAGGAGACTGCCTGACATCACCGTTAAAAATATAAAACTCATTCAGCCCGTCAGCCGGAGTCACCCCGCCGGTTTTAAATAGTACGCTGTAAGCATTATCTATCGTCCAGCCGGGCATCATAGGATTTTCAATATACGTCCCTTCTGAAATCACGGGCATCTCAAAACTGCCGTTTTGCAGCAAATTACCTGACTCGACTGCAAAACACAGATTCGCAGCAAACGTTATGAGTATAACAAAAATACTATTTTTAAAATTCAAATTAACTCCGAACAATACATTCAGCCGATGTTTTCTTGTTATCTTCTTTTATCTCGTACTCAATCAATATCGAACCGCATGAACCGTGCGCTTCATCGTTGTCAAAAACCACTTCTATGCCGTAATCCGCCCCGGGCTTGAAATCCAATTCGACAAAGAAAAGGCCCCTGCCGGTTTCCTGTATATTGCCGAGTATTTCCTGATTCTCATAAAGATAAAATTTTGAAATTTTAGGCAGCAAATATTTTGCAGTTTCTTCAAAATGTATATTAAATTTTTGAATGCCAAGTATGTATTTTGTAATATCCAAATTCAGCGACTTAAGGGCATTATCCTCAAACGCCCACGTTCCGATCTTAATCTTGTTGATTTGCTGCTTTTGATTCCCCAATTCCCAGTGCAGAGTTTCGGCCATTGCGTATGTTTGTTTTATGTATGCCGCGACATCGTCGATTTTGACTGGTTTAACATTGGTTTTTGAATTTATCCAGTTCTCCTCCCATGCACACACATCAAACTCTTTGCCGCTCTGCAAACATTTGAAATACTGCTTGAATCTCTCTGCGTAAAATCCCTTAATCAGACCGCTCCACATTCTTGCGGCGTAATCAGCGAGAATTTTGCCGCCCCACATCGTAAGAAGTCTTTTCGCGTTGTTCTCATAAAAATCCGCTTCGTCCCGCGTATTAGCATTGTCTCTGGCGTCCGCAACCCATTCACCGAGGCTTCTGTGAGGTATCAGCGAAATCAACGCATCTATCCTGCTCAACAAATCGAATGCAACAAGAGCCTTGTCGATATTTTTTTCTCCGATACATGCCTGTAAATGTCTGTCGCAAACCATTCCTGCACATTGAGCGGTTAATTCAATCGCATCATATATATAAAAATTGCTTTCTTCGAATTCATCAATCAGTTCAACAATAGTTTTCACAGCACTGAAAAATCCATTATTGTATCCAACCATCGAAATGTTTTTTTCAGAAGGTCTGCTCTGAAATCCGTGTCGTATATTCGCGTTGCTCTTGCTATAACCGGTTTTAATTATTACATTCCACGCTTCCTTAAGTCGCGGGTTATATCTTCCGTATCTGGTTTTGCAATACGATTCGGTCCATTTTTCTAAATCGATTTCCCCGATATTCCAGGCAGCATCAGTAAGAAGTTCATAAACAATTTCGTTGTTTCCAATTCCTTCCGGCGAAATGCCGAACCCAATCGGATTTACATTTGCGTCAAGAATCTTTTTATGTGATTGCGCAAATAAATTCAAATCACCGTTCAGAGGGTCATTGCCCCCAAAATTATGTACAAAGCTGTATATCCATTTTTTGCCGTAAAATTCATCAAACTTTTGCCAGCCCTGAAATTTTTCGTTGCACAAATCTATAATTATAACTTCATCATTTGGCACTCTGCTGAATAATGCCTGCACATTGTCGTTCGTCCAAAAACTGCCGTTAAAATAAAAGCTCCATCCCTGCGTTACCCATATACCGTCAGGATTGCCTGCCTTTATGCCCTTGAATATCAATTCTCCATATTCGGCAAGCTGGCTCGAGATATTTCCGTTAATATCCTGCGGCCGATTTTCGTGAAAAACATCTGCCAGATAATATTTGCACGCGCCGTAGGTTTCAGAATACTGTTTTATATACAACTCGCTTATTTCCCTGAACATCGGCGATTGAGGTGCAAGCAGGTTTGTTCTGTAACGGTCGTCCAATTCCGCCCAACGCTGCGACTTACTGACAAGTTCGTTTGGGTAAAATTTCGCAAACTCATTCGGAACATATCCGCTAAAGGCCTGCACAACGGGATTCATATCCAACTGCCGCATTCTCTCAAGAATTTTTTGCTGCAATTTGCATTGACCCTCAATCCAGTTTTGCGGCAGAGGACCTGCAAAGCCGTTCAAGTTTCCGCTTCTGTGCCAGGCAAGATACGCAGGGCCGGTAAAAAAATCTTCGAGTTGGGCATTGCTTATGCCGAGCATGTTCCAAGCTTTTTGCCAAACATATTCCTGACCGATTAATGCCAGCGGCATATTAATTCCATGCAATGCCATCCAGTCAAGTTCTCTTTGCCATTTATCCCAATCCCACCAGACAGTACTATAACTGAAAGTACACATATTCATATACAAACGGTATCTATAAGGACTTTGCACGCGTTTGAAATAATTCGCAGGCAAACTATTCGTGGTAGAAATATTTTGACCACTCCACGTAAAACTAAAACCGCAAAATTCACGAAGATATTCATACAATCCTCGTGTTGTTGCTATATTATTGTTTCCTCTTATGACTGTATCGCTATTTACATTTTCAATTTCAAAAACATCATACCCATCATCATCCAATAATTCAAACCGGACTGGAAGATCACAGGTCAATCTATGAAGTATCTCTATTGCGCTGTTAAACGACATCTTTCGCCTTGAAGAAATAATTAATTTTTAACCCAAGAAAAATTCTGAACGCCCCTATCCTTGTAACTTTGATGCCATTTCAGAGTCCAGAGTTCTTCCATTTTTATGTTACGGCCGCTGAAATCGAGAAAAATAATGTTAATTCCGTTTTTGTGTCTTTTCATTGCAACCCCTTCGACACGTCTGAAGTTAGACGCAGAATATGGAAGTTCCTGCATAGCAACTCCACGCGTATTCACCGGTATCACGTCGGCATAAAGCGGCCAAACACCATTCCATCTGCAATCCATAATAAGCGGGACGTGATTTGCACTTTTCACTGAAGATTTGCCAAAACATTCACCTGGATAAGAATCTTTCCCAAAATTTTTACGCACCCACATATTTTCGCCGTAACTGCCGTAGCCGCAATCGTTATCGGGCAGCATCCACGACTTCACAGGATCAATCCACCATGCCTTAAAAGTCGCGCCCCATTTATTGCCGTCTGGATTCAACATTTCATTGCCTCCGACTTTTGACGCTGTCGGACAAAGTCGAATGCCGTTCAAATCCTGATAATATTTTCGCAGCGAACCTGCCCACGTAATTCCCTCGACTACGCCGTCAATGAATTCAGGCATAAATCCATTATCCATTTCGTACATCGAATAGCCCAGCCCTAACTGCCGAACATTTGTCGAACAGATAACGGTTCTGGCAGAATCTCGCGACTTACTTAGCACCGGAGTCATTATTGCAAGCAAAACAGCTATGATGGAAATAACAACCAGAAGTTCCACAAGCGTAAATGCCTGCCGGGTTAGTCGATTATTCATTATCAGTTTTCCTTAATATAACCGTCAAAAAGTAAAGTTCATTTTTTCGCTGTAATTGTTTTCAGGCAAACCTTTGTAGTGGAAGAAAATTTGTCTTGCGACTTTACATCCGCCTGATGCCAGCCGGTTCAATGGATTATCCGAATTTATACGAGCCTCCAGCGATAGAACCTGTGAATCCGGAAGATATTTCTTTAAACCATCGTTAAAATTGTCTTTGAATTGTGCAAACAACAAACTCATTTTTCCGGTGAATGCGATTTTATCCACACCCCAATACCGCACTACCCATGAAATCTGTTCGCCAAGCATCTTCGATGCTTTTCGTACCTCGTCCACTACCTGCTCATCACCGGCAAGACCTTTATTAATAAATTCTTCAATTGTAGTTATATCTTTTCTTGCTAATCTGTTTCGAATTGCCCAGCAGCCTACGTATGCTTCTAAACATCCTTTATTTCCGCAGCGACAGTCTAAACCATTTTTCTCAATGCACATATGACCTATATCGCGCACACCCCTTGGTGTTGAGACTCCTGGAGGGAAATAATAAATCTGGTCTTCACAGCCTGTTACATTGCCAAGACCTTCATCCCAGTCAATGACATTAATTGTCTGTCCATAATCGTAATAGCCGCTCTCGCCGAAATAGAAGCAATATAAATGCGAATATGCCTTGCAGAAAATATTATGCTTGTCTGTAATATAATCTTCAATTCCTGACACATTCATACCTTCAATTACAGGCATATTAACAGACGATCTGACTATGCCGTTTTCGTCGCCGGTGATGCCAACGTAAGCAGAGCGAATTGCGCCGTTTTTTGTTTTAGCATATTTTTTGGCTTTGGATATGAAATCATCCATCAAATCATATATGTCCGCATGACTAAGACATTTGAGAAGATTTTTGCTGTCCGAAAGAACCAGATTCCCTTCCAAATCAGCCAGAACCATAAGCAAATCGGGAGACACAAAAATAAATCCAAGTACAAAATTGGATTTCCAGTTTATACTCCAGTATCTTTGCGGTCTGCCTGCACCGTTGGAGGGTAGGTATATATCTTCATAAATATATCCCTGCGCTTTAAGTTTCTTGAATCGCACATTTGCCGCAGGAACTGTTATATTCAGCTCTTCCGCAACGCCGTTTTGCGTTATTTTCCCTTTTTTGGCGATTAAACCTAAAGTTTTAATCTGACTTTCCGTTAAACGTCTTACATCCGTCAAAACAAAATCTCCTGATTATAATAATTATTTTTTTCTTCTAAGAAGCAAACCGGCAGCTAGCAATAATACTGTGGCTGGTTCTGGAATTGCAGTCAATTCGAAATCATCAAAATGCAAAGCTGTATTCGATACGATTTGCACAAGCATATCACGACCGGCGACCCATGGATATATCGCACTGTCAAAACTTAAATTGCCATATACAAGCTGATTGTCAACCGTAATAACATCGCCAAGATTAATTGCCGCGAGTCTATCGGTATATACAATTCCACCATCTGTATATTGCGACAGCAGAACAATTTCGCTGTATATTGGCGTGTTGCCGGCAAGAATACCCGCTGCAAAATTCAGATTATAAATTGTATTGGCTGTAATTGTGCCGACATTTTGCGTTGCCGTTCCTCCGAGCAAATACAATTCGTTCAACCCGTCAACGGGAGTAAATCCAAATTCTTTAAACAATACATAGTAAACAGAGTTTTCAATCGTCCAGCTAGGCAGTACAGGATATTCGATAAAATTACTGCCACCCGGAATTACCGGATTCTCAAAACTCCCGTTTTGCAGCATATTGGCAGATGCTGAACCAATAACCGCCAACAAGCACATAACACTAATCGCAACTGCTTTCTTAAACATCATCTTACACCTCCAATATTAAATAGTTTTCTTTAGGAACACTCCTATGACTAATAATTATACCTTAAAATTTTTTAATGTCAATTAATTAATTAACGTTTATTAATTATTTTTTGCTTCATTTTTTAGATATAAAAAGGGGCAAAGGAGATATCGATGTTGTGAACGGCGGAGCAAAAAGTGGTACCACATGTCAATCGGTACTGGTTCGCCAATACATTTATGATTCCACCAGCCAGGATTTGCACCAAACATATTTAAAGAGATATAAGAAATCCTATGTCGTTTTTAAATATTCCCTGGCTTTTAATTGATGGGTCATTGAAATACAAGCCTTTTAGCGTTGGATCATAGATCAATCTTCATTTTTTAATTCTTATTTTTGATAATATATCCTGTAAATCACCCCGGCCTTATCGTCTGAAATAAGCATCGCTCCATCCTCCATGATCAGCACATCCACGGGCCGTCCCCATGCTTTTTCTTCCTGCAGCCATCCTTGTGCGAATACATTATATTCAGTCGCGTAACCATCTTTTAATGTCACCATCATAATGCGATATCCAATCGGTTTGCTACGGTTCCAGCTTCCATGTTCTGCGATAAAAATCTGTCCCTTGTATTTTGCCGGGAACATTTTGCCGGTATAAAATTTCATTCCTAGTGCTGCCACATGCGGCCCAAGTTCAAGTTCAGGCTCTGTAAATTCATTGCACGAATGCCCTTTGCCGAATGCCGGGTCCAGAATATTTTTGCCATGACAATACGGAAAACCGAAATGCATTTCCGCCTTCGGGGCTTTACATAGTTCATCAGGCGGTATATCATCGCCCATCCAGTCCCTTCCATTTTCTGTAAACCAAAGATCCTTTGTTTTCGGATGCCAGTCGAACCCAACAGTATTGCGGATCCCTTTTGCGAAAATCTCAAAATCTGTCCCGTCTGCATTCATTCTCGTTATCGTTCCGTAAATTTCATCCTTTTCATCGCAGATGTTGCACGGCACTCCAACCGGAACATAAAGTTTTTCATCCGGCCCGAAAGCTATATATTTCCATCCATGATGTTCATCTTTCGGAAAATTATCATAAATGACAGTTGGCTTTATTTCGTCATCGAGATGTTTTTCAATATCATAATAGCACAATATCCTGCTGATTTCAGCCACATACAAATTCCCCATGTGAATCGCTACCCCATTTGGCTGCTTTAATCCCGATGCTATTATTTTAACTGTTTCTCCCTTTTGATCTTTGTCTTTATCGATGATCGCATAAACATTGCCAGAATCTCTTGAGCCGACAAAAATTGTTCCTAATTCGCCTTTCGTCATCGACCTCGCACCCTGCACATTATCAGCATAAACTTCAATCTTAAATCCCTCAGGCAATTTTATTAGATTTATTGCATCCTTTACCTTCATTTCTGCAGAACATCCATTCATCAGTATTGCTATTAAAACCGTAATTAATATCTGTTTCTTTGCCATTTTATTTCCTAATAATTCCAAAATGCTTGCTCCGGCGTTAGAAGTTCAAATAATCTCCCTTATTTGCCCTTAATTAAAATAGGCTTTTTACTTTTCGTCTATCCGGATTTTTCTTATTTTTTCTTCATCCATACAATAATCAAGAAATCAGCATCATTTGTCTTACAATAGCGCACAATTTTAGAACCAAGAGGCAATTTTATTTACTAAAGGCTCACTTACAATAATGCTATATGACGCATTTATAAAATCAGAATTGCTAAAAATAAGGAATCATGTAGAATTGCTTAAATAATTAATTTGACTTTTCTCAATTATGAGAGGCTAAAAATGATTAAATACATAAAGCAAAACTTGATTTTTGTCTGTTTATTTTCAGTCTTATCTTTATTATTATGTTCCTGTTCTGAATCAGAGAAAAAAGTGGAAATAGAAAAAGCTAAATATACGGTCATAGAAGAAAAAGGCAATTGCCAGATTCGACAATATGAACCATATATTGCTGCTGAAACTCTGGTCGATTCAGATTTTGATGAAGCTGGCAACATTGCGTTTGGCAGACTCTTTAAATACATATCAGGAAATAACCGCAAAAAAGAATCTATTGCTATGACTTCACCTGTCAATCAGCAATCTGAAAAAATTGCGATGACCGCACCTGTAAGTCAGGAGAAGTCAGCAGATAAGTACATTGTAAGTTTTGTAATGCCATCAAAGTACACTTTAGACACTTTACCTGAGCCTATAGATCCAAATGTTGTAATAAAGCAAATACCTGCACGAAAGATTGCTGCAATTCGTTATTCCGGAACCTGGGGCCAGAAAAGATATCTTGAGCATAAAACAAAGTTGGAAGAGTTCATTAAAGAAAAAAAACTTAAGGTAACTGGAGAAGATATCTTTGCTCGCTATGATCCGCCATTTCAAGTCTGGTTTCTAAGGCGAAATGAAGTATGGATACCTGTTGAATAAGATCACTTAAAATGAAAGTCAAAAAATGCAACTGATAAACAGAGCAATAGCAACAATAAGACCTAAACAGCCCTTTATCGACTGGATCAATAATGTGAGCCGATAAATAAGCTCTTATGTTTTCACTTCGCTATAGGAATTAAAAATGTATTCAGGTATCTTGTTTGGCTTTTTAGCAGCGTTTTCACAGTCCTTATCTTATCTATGCACCAGGATTTTTTTAAAAAATCATAGCAAAGATATTTTAAAGCTGTTCGCGGTATCGCATATAATCATTGGAATTGCTTGTATTCCTTTGGCATTATTTTTTTTGCCAGAAAAAATGCCGGACTTCTCGCGTTACGCATTGAGTCTTTTTAGCT
>Ga0154577_1069_pt3 | contig 16859 bp, 14 predicted proteins | sample RifGroF2_FD_116006 | JGI IMG/M metagenome (GOLD analysis project Ga0154577, IMG submission 116006) | Planctomycetes bacterium GWF2_42_9
GGCTGCCATCCTGATTGTACATAAAGAAGGACATTGACATGCGCGGGCCAAAACTTTTTGGAGGAGCGGCTGGAACACGTAAATTCATGATCCCTGCAGCCCATCTTTTGTCGAGCAAATATGTAACTCTGAAATCACTAACTTCCTTTACAGATTCGAGGTTAGGAGAACCTGGTTCGATATGCTCTCCATATTTGAATTCGGTATAGATTCGCAGATCAGCGGCGTTATCTATTGCATTAGACAATGCAGATGGGGAGCCTGCAATAATTTTACGGGTGTTATCTAATTCAAGAATATTTTTCCATGTATTCATTATGATATCCATAGATCAGGCTAATTCAACTTCAGCTACACGAATCACCAAATGGCTTCCATAGTTAAATGCCGTTGCATTAATGCAGAACAAACCATCCTCATTTTGTGTGAAGGAAAGAGGTTCATTATTGTCAAGCCATCTGCATGACTTTATTCTTTGTTTAATGCCTAAGAAAGCCTTTGCTGTATCACATTTCTCACCTAAAGTCACATTAGAAGGCCCGGCTATATTTAAGTTACGGATAAATAAATATAATTTTCCTTCTGCCTTTAAGGCAAAATCATTGTCTGTTGAATGAACTTGATACGGCTTACCATTATAAATTGGCAATGCATTTAATTTAACCCATTGCCCTACCCTTCTTAGAGCAGCGACTTCATATTCTGGAATTTGACCTTGAGCAGTTGGCCCAACATTCAGAAGTAAATTTGCGCCTACTTTCCGGCAGGCACAAAGATTTTCAATAATTTCTTTCGGTGATAAGTAACAAAAATCATTGTTGCCAACACCCCAGTGCCTATTCATTGTTTGTGACATTTCAGCGGCGAGATATTTTGGCATTCCCTGGCGGTTCATAGGCGAAGGCGTGCCTTGTTCAAAAGTAATTGAATCAATTTCGGGATGCCCAACTCTTCCCTGCTCGAAAAGTCCTGTATTGTTTACGATCATTGCTTCGGGTTGATGTTTGCGGATAATTTCATAAAGTCGGCTTTCCTTCCAATCAGCGTCTGGCTTATTCCAATTCCCATCAAACCACAAACCCCCAATTCTTCCATAATTGGTGCATAGAATCTCAACTGATTTATGTAAATAATCTAGATAAGACTCAAAATCTTTTTGATAGCTTTCCTGATGCCAATCAAGTGTTGTATGATAAAAAAATGGTATGATATCATACAATCGACAACCTTCCACAAACTCCGCGACCAAATCACGGCCTGCGGGACTATGTACCGCATCAAAGTCGCTTAATCCTCTTGTATCATACAGAGAAAAACCTTCATGATGCCGCGTTGTCAGGCATATATAACGCATACCAGCATCTTTGGCCAGGCAAGCGATTTCTTTAGCATTAAATTTTTCAGCAGTAAAGGTTTCTTTCAATTTCTTATATTCAGGAGTTGGAATTTTTTCAATGAACTTAACCCATTCTCCTCGGCCTAATTGTGAATAAAGGCCCCAATGGACAAACATGCCGTAAGCAAGTTTTTCAAAACGTTCAATATACGGTAAAGGCACAGGTATTGCCATTATTTATCTTTCCATTAGTTTTTAGTTTTATTATTGCCCATTAAGCTGGGCCTGACTTAATTCATTAAGCAAAGGCTGATTTGTTATAAATCTTTCGCAATTTTGTGTAAAAATATCGTAGACCCTTGTCAAAAAGTTAGGACTTAGGGCAGACCCTGAAATGTGAGGCGTTATAATAACATTTGGAAAACGCCTGATTGCATGGTCGGCAGGAAGAGGATAATACCAATGTGTATCAAGAGCTGCCCCGGCAATAATATTCTTTCTCAAAGCGTTAAGCAATGCCTGTTCCTGCACAAGAGGTCCCCTGGCGGGATTAAGCAAAAACGCATGTTTAGGTAATGTACTCAACTCTTTTTCGCCGACAATCCCTTCATTTTGTTTTGTAAGCGGCATAGTAAGAATCAGGAAGTCAAGTCCAGTCAAAAATTCTTCTTTTTGCTCTATTGTATATGATTTGTCAGGCAATGTGCCTTGCGGATCACCTGTGCCAGGGACAATATAAACATTTTTTTGCGGCCCTGGCGGAACAATATCCATTACTCGGACTGTCATATTTAACATTTTACAAAGGCGTGCAGTTTGTCTGCCGATTCCGCCATAGCCCCATATACCAACTGTTTTGCCGCCAATTTCATTTTGAAATTGAGCTGGCGCCACGAAGAGTCCATTTTCCTGATTACGGATCATACCTCTAAGATCACGCGCAAGGTTGATCATCATTGCGATACACCATTCGGCAATTGGAGTATCAAAAACTCCTCTGCCATTGCAGGCTCTCACGTTCTTTTGAACCAAATTTAGTCCATAAAGTTGTGTGTACCCCGCTGAACACACTTGTATCAACTCTATTCTTTTCATATCAGAAAAATTTGTAGGCGGAAATGCACACAATAGAATATTGGCATCCTTTATCATATCAACTTGAAGAGGACGCTTTGATTCTTCAGTAAAATCCGTACATTCAATAGACAATTCGGGATTGGATTTAAGCTTTTTTAAAACCTGTGAATTAGACCAAATATCTATAACAACTTTTTTCATATTATTCCTTTACATAAAAACAGATTTCCCGGGCACTGCATTCCACTCACCTGAGCCCCGGATAAATGGGTATTTATTCTTTATTTCGTCTGTCAGCCGGACCCCCAAACCCGGAACCTCCGGCGGCAAAATGTATCCATCTTTAAAACGATATCCATCTACATATACTTCGGTATGCAGCGGACCGGCAAGAGGTGCTAATTCAAGAATAGCAACATTTGGAGTGGCAAAAGCAGCATGAATGTTTTCCATTGTACCTGCTCCGGAACTCCAGGCGTGAGTTGCGACACGTTTATTCTGCAAAGCAAACATCCTGGCTACATCGACAAAAGGACCCATTCCTATATAGGAAGCATCAGGTTGCGCAATATCAAAGGCATTGGCTTTGGCGAACTGCCAGAACTCCTCACGTGTTGCGAGATTTTCGCCTCCTGCAACAGGAATTGCCGTATTTCTGCATAATTCAGCATAGCCATCAACATTGTTATAATTTAGAGGTTCTTCAAAGAAGAAAATATCATAAACTTCGAGGGCTTTCAAAACAGCCATCGCGATCCCAACATCCCACCCAGTGATACGCTGGTCATGCACATTACCCATGTGCCCATCAAGGCAAATGATAAAGTCTTTGCCGATTTGTTTACGGATTGTTTGAAGTTTATCACATTCCATTTCTACCCATGCTTGCGGAGTTCGGCCGGTAAAGACCGTTTTATCGGCAGGGTTATACCAACCTGCGGCAAATTTGGCAGCGATAAAACCTGCTTTCTGATATCGTTCAATTTTTTCTATCAAACCTGACCATGGATAATTAGCAATTGAACCGGTCGCATAGCTCAAGAGTTTATCATGTCTTCTGCCGCCGAGAAGCTGATACACAGGTTGTTTGTCAATCTTGCCGCGAAGATCCCATAAAGCACCTTCTATGCCGGCCAGAACATTAACACCAACGCCTGACCTTGCCCAAAAATGGGAACAATGATACATACGATCCCATAGCATTCGAGGCTGAATTTCATGATCCTTTAATCCAATAAGAATTGGTTTAAAGAATTCTACAATCTCAGGGACGATCTCGGGGCAATGGTAGCCTGAATATGTTTCTCCGATCCCTATCAATTCGGTATCAGTATGTATTTCGATAAAAGCTGCTGAGCGAAGTTTACGAAAAACAAGCAGCGAAGGATCATTTGTCAATGGTCCCGTAAGTAAAACGGTTTTAACATCAGTTATTTTCATATCATTCCTAAAGTCAAAATATTAAGAAATTTTTAATTTAACAAAGCCAATTCCGCTTCCTGTGGGCTGAATACACCAAAAAGCAACAAATGCAGTATTGTCCGCCAGCACAGTAACAGAAGGTTCGCCAAAAGCGAAATCCGTCCAATTGGTGCTTTTACCTGATGAGCTATGCTGTGTTGCAAGAGTCGCATCCCATACAATATCATTCATAATAACATTAAATTTCTCATTAGTGGGTTTAGCAACAGCAAGCCAAACGCCGGGTTGCCCGTGTCGCCGCTGATTATAGACAAACAGGACTTTGCCATCAGGCAGAGGAGCATGGGCAGCAGATTGGCCCATAATTGTCGTTGAAATGGTTGGCCCCCATGTATTTCCATTATCTTCTGATATTGAGTATGCATTGGGATAATCATCACCTGGTCCACGATGAAGGTGCCACGTTGTCGCAAGCAAACGGCCATCTGAAAGTTCAGAAACCCATGATTCCGCAACATACGCATCATCTTCATTGACACGGATTGCAGATGTATGACGCCAGGTACTTCCTTCGTCATCACTGATCATAACAACAACGTGCCTCAAATCTACTTTAAGGTTTGAGTCGAAAGTGTTATGCGGCGAATATGGAGCAACCCAGCGGCCACTGCGAGTTATACACATTGGAGCAGGCACTTCAACAGCTCCGAGCAAAGGAGTTTCCAATGTTTTTGGTTCTGACCAACTACGGCCGTCATCTTTTGAACACGACCATATCATTTCATTTGGCAGAATCCCAAGAGTTTCCTGACACCAGAATGATTCACCAGGTTTGTTTATAGGCGTGCGTGAACCAAATAGGAAAAGGTCTCCATTTGGTGCTCTGCTAATTGAATTGTTGATAGAATATTGTTTACTGAGATGGGGCCAAATGGAACCAAGAAATTTCCATGTCAGTCCCCCATCAGTTGAGATTGACTGATGTGGTATAAAATCATTGCTTGCCAGTTTTGTCTGAAGCATGAAGTTACAAAGCAAATCACCATTTCTTGTTACAGCAGAGCGGCCAGTACAAGCGATAAGACCATTATCTGAATTCTTGTATACAAAACCTTTTTTAAGAATATCATATTTCATTTTTTTCACTTTCCAGAGATATTTTATGTTTTTGCAATTGCCCAATTTAAAAGAATTTCTAATCCTTTTGTATAGCATTCATCGCTGAGGGTATGTTGAGGATCAGGCGTGCACAGAAAATCTACATACGATCTGTCAAAACCTAATTTTTCATTTTCTTGATTAAGATCAAGAAAAAACTGGCAGCATTTTAAAGTACTTACCCGGTCATCATGGTTACCGATTGCCATATATATTTTTTTACCTGTTAATTTTTCAGTAAAAAGTGAAATCTTTAAGTCTGTCACTTTTTTCAAATGCTTTTGTTCTTTAAATTCAATTAATTCGCTCCAGTCTGTAACAGGAGCGAAACCTCCGCCGATATTAAGCTGATTATCCGATGCCATAAGGCGGAAAGCCAGATAACCAAATCGCGAAATACCAGTAACAACAATTCGGCCAGGCCTTGCCCACTTTCTGTCAATACAGGTTTTGATTACAGCTTTGGCATCTTCAATGAAATCAGTAAATGGATCTATATCGGAAATAATTCTATCGCATAGCGTTTCAATAGCAATGTTGTATATGCGTGCCGCTGTTCCAATCTTCAACGCGTCTTGTGCGACAACCTCGAACGGAATTTTAAAACTTACGACTCTATGGCCACGCTCCCAGAAATACTTTGCAGGCTGATCATTCGGAGGTATAAGATGAGTATCTTGCCCACCGATAGACAAAAGCAGAACAGGGTCAGGATGCAAATCCTTTGCAGCAGGTGACGCAATCATCGCACTCACCTTACGATTGCCGACAGGAACGATGAATTCTTCGCACTCAAGGCCACGTTCATTTAAAGCAGCATATTGCTCCAGCATCAGATTTCCTTTATCGTTGCAGTTAAAGCACACTTCTCAGAAATTTAGAGGTTTGAACCGCATCACCTAGCTTTAGGAGAGCATCGATCTTCTTGCGATTTTCCTGCAAAATTAAATCAAATTTTACAAGCCACTGAATGCTCTCACCGATCGCGCCGGCGGCATCTTCTCTATACGGATACTGATCCATACTTAAATAACCTTTGTAATCACAACGGTCGAGCCAATACAGCAGCTCTATATAACAAGCTGCATGAATGCTGCCGACAATCATATCATCATCCCATGAAGTATAGTTGTCGTTGAAATGCATGTGCATAAGTTTGCCACCTGCACGCTTTGCAAGAACTACAGATTCGCTAACATTTTCTCCCGCATTGAAGGCATGGCCGGTATCAATCGTCACACCAACGTTTTTGCAGCCAATCTCAGCAGCCATCAGGAGAGTATCTCCCATTCTTGCGATATAGCTATGTGTGCGCGGCTCTTTCGGTTTATATTCGAGCGCAAAGCGAAGTTGCGGAAACTCAGATGCTAACGTAGTGATTGCCTCACAGAACCATGCACGTTCTTTTTCATAATCAGCAGTGAGCATATAATCATAACCATCCTGTCCGGGCCAGATGTTGAGCAAATCACAGTCCATTAATAAAGCAACTTCCGCCATTTGCCGCGTATAATCAATTGCGTACTTTCGAACCTTTGCTTCTTTCGAGGAATAACTGCCTTTCCAAAACATTTTGTTGGCAAACAAATCAGGAATAATGGATGCACACTTTTTACCATAGTCTTTGAAAGCTTTTTTCATTTGTTTAGCATTTTTAGGGGTTATGTCCCAAGTCCCAACCAATTCAATTCCTTTTACATGAGGAATAGAAACCGCCCTTTTCAGCATTTCCATTGTAGTTGGATTAGTTTTATAACTACCGCAAAAACGGTCACAAGTATTCCCGAGATTTCCCAAAATTACCGCATATTCACGTTTTGACATAGAACCTCCGATTAAAATTAATCATTAAAAACATCACCAAAAAGTTTTATCGCATTTTCGCGAAGTATTTTTCTTTTGTCTGCATCCGCAATATTTGCAAATTCAATCCTGGCTCGCTGCATTGGAGTAAAATAAAGCGGAGTATCCGAACCAAAAAGAATCTTATCAGACCCAATACGTTTAACAGCATTTTCAACTATGTCGGGCAATATATTCATTGCGCTGGATGTATCAACATATATGTTTCCGTGCCGAGACATTTCAACTGCCCTGACATGGAGCATTCTATCTTCATTTGGAGAACTGCCAAGATGAGCCAAAATCAATTTAAGATTTGGAAAATCGTTAGCAAAAGGTACAAAATCCTGTGGGAGTGATTGTGCATCACCGCTATGCGTCAAGACAATGAGATTATGTTCCTGGGCAAAACTGAAAATCTCGGCCCCTTTGTCCTTGATATCATAAATATGCGCTACAGGATGAATCTTTATTCCTGCAGCATTTTTATTTTTTAACATTTCCACAGCTTGTTTATAACTGGCAGGCTGGTTGGGATCGACAACAACCCATTGGCGAAGTTCTATGTTTTCAGCAACAGCTTGGGCAGCAGATATATTTCCTTTTACAACATCAGCATCGCCAAAAGGAAATAATGATTCCATGGGTGAAACAATAATTTTGGAAATGTTAAATTTACGGACTATTTCCACCACTTTAGATGGTTCTGCCGAGCCGAAGGGCCTTTCTGTATTCCTGCCAAATGGGCAATTCTTGCCAAAATGGCCGTGAATGTCAATAGCAGGAAATGAAAATATATTATTATATGTTGCCATTATATTCCTGTATCATTTAGGATAAACTAATTCTGGATAATCTTTCTGCATCCATTCTTTTAAAGTTGCTATATTCTTATCGCTCCAACCGATATATGGAGGTCTGCATCTTTGATGAGCTTTCAAAAAGCCGGAGGCGACGGCCATCGCTTTGTCTATAACAGGATCAGCATCGCCTTCACCAACCTGACCGATAATAACACCAAGTTGAACAAAGAATTTCGCTAGGAATCTCTGCATCTGCATAGCTTCGTTCCAGTTACCTGAAGCAGCAAACGAATATAGTTTTTGCATATAAGCTGGATTTGTACCAATGATCGAGCTATAACTGCCTTTTGCACCAAGCTGCATCGCAGAAACGAGGAGATTTTCCGCGACAAAGTAAGATAACATCGGGGTACTGAGAATATCACTTTGCAGAGTTCCGAAATTACTTCCCGCAAATGTGTATTTAACTCCTACCAGAGAAGGACATACATCAAGAATTTTGAGATAATCTGATGCATGCAAAAATCTTTTACATCTTGGAATATTATAATGAACAATTGGAAGATCAGGGCAAGAACTATAAAGATCTTTAAAGAATTGCAGAACTTCACGATCATTAAGCTCCATCCAGTATGGTATGACAACCTGTGCGGCACCTACTTCTTTTTTTGAGGCTGCGTATTCAAACAGCCTAAGCGTTTTATGTGTAGCATCACTGCAGCAGCCTATTTGGAGAGGTACGCCGGCCTTGCCGCATAACTCTGATTGTATATTAACCATCAATTTGAATTCATCAAAGTCAATCGCATAGAATTCACCTGTAGAACCGGTGGTATAGATCCCATGCGGTTTATGCTTTATCATCCGTTCGATACCAGCAGCATAAGCATCTGTATCGAAATGATATTTTTCATCCCAGCACATTACACTGCCGGCCCATACACCAAAAATACTTTTTGCATCCAATCGTGTCATTTTCATATTCCTAAAAAAGTAACTTATTGTTCCGCCGTAATTTTATTTTTCCTGCGCAAATACCAGTAGGTAGCCATCCAACAGCAATGTTCTTCAGACCAGAAGATATCGCGATAATCAGATTTATCTACATGCATTCTTTCAAGAGCGCCATCCTCAAGACTTAGGCCTCTTTTAACATGGTAGAAATCGGCACGATTTTTAATTACCGAAATGTACTCAATCATGTATTTTACTAAAGCATCTTCATTGCAGAACTCGTGTGCATGCGAAAGGTATTTCGCAGTGAAAAGCCTTAAGTTGAAAAGGGGTTCAAGTTCGCCTGCTTGGCCGAGATTGCCCGCTTCAATAAGAGCAGGTATATAACTTTGAATACAGTTGTTGCAGAAAACCTTTAGTGATGGATTAATTTTAGCAATCCGCGCCATAGCTTCGATGACAATGCCTGAACCATTTGGATTAAAGTTTTCCCCGTTATAGGCGCCATCTCTTGTAACCAGCGCCTTTTCAGCACGTGAAAAGATGTAATCAAAACCATCCAGGTATCTTTTCCGGGGCGCGAGGCTGTATGCTAATTGAAATAAATATAAGAAATAGGCTTGTGCAAGCGTGTGAATACGATCCCACCAAACAGTGCTACCCAGAAAACTGGTGGTATAATTATGGTCGAGCCACCAGTCGGCAAATGAAAGAAACATTTCAGCAAGCATATTTCTTTCCTTTAGGTCTGCCAATTCGTTATAATATTTTTCGAGACCGAAAGTAATATCAGAATACTGGTCAACACTTGTTTCGCACATTTCTGGAATAAGCTTCATGCCGGCATACGGTTTCGGCAACCAACCTTTGCCGTAGCGGTGAGTTTTAGCAGCAGTGTCCCATATCTGCCCGGTCATTTCAACAATCTTTTTCGCATAGCCCAAAACTTTAGGGTCTGTTGTAACAATGTATTTATCCACTAATCCATCGAGATACTTTCCGCTGCACTGGTGGCAATTTTCAAAGTTCATGGCAAGGTTTTTATAGTCTCGTGGAAACTGACCATTTTCCCACCATCCCCCGACTCCGAATTGCCTGTCGGTAACATCTTCCGGCCGGGATGGTTTCATGGTGATTCCATTTACACCGCTGATGATGAGTCCCGATTCATCACGAAAAATCGTTTCAAGAATTTGCTGAATAGTTTTTTCTGTTTCAGCCAAAGTCTTCCCATAAGAGACCGGAGGAAAATCCAGCGTACATACATCAACTGTATTCATTTTTTATTCCTTATACAACTTAACCGTTTATTTTAAATAATTCATCGTAAATTACTCGAATATTCGTTTCTAGCCTGGCGATATCATCCGGCGCATTTGCAATTGCAAATATTACAAATTCAGTTTTTGCGCAGCCTGCATCCTCAACAGCCTGACAGAACACAGTCCGTAGCTCCTCGGAACTAACATTTGCAAAATCAAAATGCTCTGGATGAAACGTTAATTGGATTTGTGTATTTGGCAAAGTTTGTCTTAACGTTTTCACACATTCTGGTAAGAGGCGTGTCTGCATTGTAGTTATATTTTTGACAGCCGGGTGGCTCTTCCAAGCCGGATAGAGGTGCGGGGAAGGTCCGCAGGAATGAAGATTACATGGAGTGCCATCGCAAGAGGCATAAAATTCTCGAAAATGCTCAAATAACTTTATATCCCATCCAATGCTGTATTTTTCATATAGTTCGGGAGAGAGCATGCACGCGTAATCCCCTCCAAACCCTACAATGCATTCGGGTTTTCCGCCACATAGAGCCTGCATGGAATTACCAAAAGAAATACTTAACTCAAAAAATTTTTCCATTAAAGCCTCGGCAAGTTCAGGATCACTTGCCAATATCATCATAAATTCATCAGCCCCAAAAAGATGGGGGCCAATATCAATGAATGACATGTAGCTAACAAATCTCGCAGCATTTCTGCCTTCGGGCTGATTCCATACGCCCCCCGCAATGTTTCCAGGCGGATTGTCCGGAAATGCCTCATACCATCTCTGACGCGATTTTAGCATCCGTATGAATGCAGGTTGCGCATACCAATTCGGTGTTGGAATTCTCCCAACATCTGAAACGGATTTAACCCAGCTTAGAATCCCACGATTGCTTGGCCAATAGCAGCCGTTCCGCTTATCCCATATAGGTTGTGGGCCGCCAAGAGACATCGAAAGCATGTCAAAATCACCAAACCTGCTCCATCCCCAACGCGGATTTTCAATACTGTTTGACCGCACCGGAATAGCAGAACCGAATTCAGAGTTGAATTTATCGACCAACTCCAGAATGTCTGAACCCAGAACTTCCAGTTCACATCTATTCTGATGTTCGAACTTGCGGGCTTCGTCAGCTTGAAGTTTTAGATCGGCAGTATTTACCAAAGGATCAGGGTGAATTCGTGGCATCCACACTGGATCAAAAATAACGCGCGCCGTAATCACATTCTTGCGAAGTGAACCTGCGAGGTTTTTATTTAATTCTTCGGTTCTAGGCTTCATAATGCTTTCTTTGTCTACCAACATGTCCAGCCGCCATCTACTAGAAGGATCTGACCTGTTACGAAGGAACTTTCATCACTTGCCAGAAACGCAACTGTACCTGCAACTTCAAAGGCACGTCCAACTCTTCCAAGAGGAACTTTATCAGCAAGTCTGTTCTCAAAAGCTTTAAATCCTGGGTCAGCTTTATAGGCAGCACTTCCAGCATTTGGAAAAGGTCCCGGAGCAATACCATTAACCCGTATTTTTTTATATCCCCAATACACAGCCAGATAACGAATCATCTGTTCAATGCCCGCTTTTGCCATTCCATAATCAACAGGATTAACTTTCATTGGAGGAAAGTAAACCCTTGGATCAGGAGCAATTTTGCCGTACATCGAAGAAAAAAGTATTATACTGCCTCCATCAGATGAAAAATAATTCGTTGCTTCCCTTGCAAGCATAAAAGTGCCTGTCAAATGTGTATGAAAAACCCGGTCCAAATCTTCAGGCTGTATTTCTTCCACCAGTTTACCTGTTGTAGCAAAAGTCATAATTACCAGGGCATCAAGGTGACCAAATTTTTCAATCGTCTTAGTAAAAGCTTGTTGGATTGAAGACATACTGTTGACATCAAGTTCAACAAAGGAGGCAGATTGACCTAAAGACTCTGCAAGTGATTTAGCATTTGCTACAGCCATATCTGCAACCATAACATACGAGCCTTCATCAATGAATTTACGACAAACTTCCTGCCCCAGATAACCTGCTCCGCCCGCGACTAATACAACCCTGTTTTTTAAACCTTTCATTTCGTCAACATCCTTCAACTAATATTTTGCTTAATTTATCGTTTACCAAGTTGATTATAAATTTCATTATAATATATCGCATTCTCAATTGGCGTGTTGGGCGGAATATGATTGCCAACTGCCATGAAAAATCCAGGACACTGCTTGCCTATCGTCATACATCTCAGGACTTCGGCCTTGATCTCTTCTTTGGAGCCGAACATAAGAAACCTGGTATCCGCGTTTCCTATAAAGACATGTGTTTTGCCATATTTTTGCGCAATATAGGCCATGTCAGTAGAAGGTTCCATAACAAACCCATGAAAGCCCGCTTGTGCGACATCGTCAATAAAAATGGTATAATCGCCATCGGAAGTAAAGAGAACCTTTTTGCCGGCATCCAATAACGGACGTATGAAATTTCTATAATTTGGAAATACATATTTACGATACCAACTGGGATGAGCAAATGGTCCCGATGTCCATGTGATATCATCATGTACCATAATCAAAGGCACATTTGATTGTGCCAGTGCGTCAAAATACTGCTGGATCCATTGTGCATATCTATTCGTAAGCAGGCCAAATTTATCAGGATCTGTGCCCATAGCCATAAGCATCATATCCCATCCGAATATATCAATCAAACCTGAAATACATGTAATATACACGCCCGTCATATTGACAGCATCACTGTTTTGCTGACAAAAAAACTGGTAATCATCCTCAAAACGACTGATAAGTTCTTTTTTATTCCTCGAACCATAGGTATCCAGAGGATCAAACGCAAGCACTTCCTGAGGATTACTAAAGGGACAATTAATTTTATTATTGAAATTATGACCTTCAAGTTGAGCATATTCGGCATGTCCCATCTTGGTACGAATATCTCCGAATTCTTCTCCAAATATCAGAACATTCCAGATGAAATCATAATTCCATGCTTTACGGAAGATCTGCTGCGCTTTTGCCCTAACATCCTCAGAGCTGGTTGCGTTTACATCTATTTTTGTGACTTCTCGGACAAGATCCCAATGCATCTCAGCAGAGAACTCGGTTCGAGGAACACGCGGAGGCATTTGTAAATTAATCGCAGCCCAGCCATCAGAATAAGACATTAAACTACTCCCTTTGTTATAAACAATCGATAATCTGTTTAGCGCCGCCTCTAAGAGGCACAGTTTTGTTATTGTATCTCAATGTACCATGTACATCATGTGGAAGCACAATACTTCCAGATAAATGATTATTCTCAAATGTAAAATCGGCTTCTATCCAGCCGCTCGGGTGGACGAGTTTACCAGTAATATGCTTGAGATTCCCAGGTTGCGGCCTAACGTCAATACTCGAAAATCCAAATGAATCCGGCCGAATACCCAATACTGTTGCAAAATAATGATAAATAGGATGCGAACCCCATCCATGACAATCTGAACGCGTTGGTTCGGGAGCTTCAGGAGTTGTTTTAAAGCCCTGCGTTTGAAGATCAAACCAAAGGCTCATCCGATCGAAAAAAACATCGATCAAGTTTAAATCACGAAAAGCTTCAAAGAGATAATGCGTGAAAGATATTGTTGTTCTGGCAATATTCCTTTCACTTAGAAGTGAATGCCTGATACGGTCCTGTTTTTCAGCATATAGTTTTCCGCTCAGCACTGCTAAACACTGAGCATGTTCTGAAAAATGCTGTTTGCCCGGATCATCGGCATAAAGACCTCTTTTGGAATCCCAAAATACGTCAGTAGTTAATTTTGCAATTTCATCAGCCAACTTGCTCCAACGGGCCTTTAATTCAGGTTCATTCATCCAATGCTCCATCCGAGCGGCAAGACTCAAAGCATACACTACATACCAATTGATAATGCCATTTATGCCGCAGTTAGCGCCATATGGAACACCATCGAACCAATCAGGAACCCAATCAATAAAATTCCACCCCGGCGGACATTCAACTAATCCCTGACGATTGCGAAAAGTCATGAAAGCTTCAAGTACATTGCGTACCCCAGGCATGCGTCTTTTAATAAAATCCACATCGCCTCTCCAAAGTGCAAAATCATGAACCATTCCGATCCAGGCCAGTGAAAAGGGAGCAATAATTTGCAGGCTCCTGCCTGGAAAAAGAGACCTTGTTAATCCCGATGGCAGTCTTGAAGTTTCAAATGTTTCAATAGCCTTGCGCGGAAGATGGTCATCATGCGTGGTCGTAAGGGTTGTAAGCATTTGAAGACGTGTGTCTCCTGAATACATCAGCTGCTCATAATAAGGACAATCAACGTACATCTCATGAGCACACATCTGCAAACCGCGATACGCTATCGGAATTACATTGTTGATAAGAGAATCATTGGAGGAAAATGTGCTTTCCATCTCAAGCGGATATCTGGTTTCATAAAGAACGATCTTATCGATAGTAAGAGGTTCATCGGCTGTTTGAATATGTAACTGAAGAAAACGGCCGGCCTGCCACCATAACGTTGTGAAGTTTCTTTTCTCGCCGCCGTCAGGTAAAAATATGTCCCCCACTCCCATAAAATACTTGCCTGTAACCTGGTCCCTATTCCCTTTTGACATTGCTTGCTGATCGCAGAAGAGAGATTCCGCCCACTGAAGTTCGATGCGGCTCCCTCTGCCTCCAGTAGTAACTAAGGCTGGATAAGCACAGTAATAATTTTCTAAATCAAATATTACACGTCTTGATGTTTTGGGCGGAATAGTAATGGACTTTTCTTTTCCAATCAATTGCCATTCACAAATTTCTTTTTCGAGATTATCCGCATCCTTAACCTCTAATTGTGAAATATCTTTTCCATTGACATCAGAAACAAACCTGACAACTCCTGATGTTATTTCCTGATCGAGCATTGGAGGCAGAACAGCAGGTCTCATAAGATGAGACGGCAAAGTGCCATTTCTAAAATAACCATTAGTACCGGCATGAAGGATTTCAACCGGTTTCCAATTTTCACCGATCCCTTTTTCAAATCCCCAGGGAAATTTTTCTGCATTAATAATCACATTTGCGCCAGTACCCCAAAAACGCGTTCCGCATCCGGGATTTAATTCTGCAAATTCTATTCCCTCAATTTTCTTGTATTCCCAATCGGAAGTTCCTGTCCCAAGTTGATCCGAAAAACTATCCTCTGGAGCAAATATAAAACCGTGTCGAAGGCTCATTTGGGCATGCGGCGCAAAATCACCAAGAGACCACACCATAGCTACAATAACGTGCGGCCCTTTATCAAGAAATATATCATAAGTTTCATAGTACCAGTTATCGACGGAACCATATTCACTCCCTCTGCCTATCCTTTGTCCATCTAGGAACAAAGAATAGCGTTCATCTGCACTTACATGTACACGAATTTTCTTGTGAAAATCCAATGAAAACACTTTCCTGTAAGCTGTTACAAATGGAGTATCGCCGAGGTCCTTGCCGCTAATCCATCGACACGGCCATAAACCACGCAGATGCCACGACTCATTTTCTATATATCCATTAAACGGGGGTGATTGAATCAAAATACGCATTTCATAATCCCAAATAATCCTGCTATTTTTTAATATAATTTTACTTCCAACTAAAACATTCGGTAATTGTCCCTGAAGGATTTTTTCTCAATTCTTGATAAACATCAGGTGCATCTTTATATGAATGTGCCTTAGAAAACATTCCATTAAGGTTGAACTTGGCATCCGCAAGAAGTTCGATCGCACGGAAAACATCCTTTAATTCATGAACTCTGGGAACAATAAACCCAGCTTCATTATCAAAAACATCGTAGTAGCATATTTCCATTGGATCGGCGTAACTTCCCTGCGCAATTAATCTCGGACCGCGCCAACCATTCAGGAGATGTGACTGTTTTTTTAGAATTTCAAACATCGATAACTTGTTTTCAGAGCCACCAACCTGGGCAGAACCGCAGGGATCCTGTCTGGGTTTATCACGCAGAAGACTAAGTGATGATTTCATCGTTTTAGACGAACCAGTCGCATCAAGCACCAACTCCGCACCATAAGGGAAATGAGCTGCAAATGCCTGCCGTAAATTTGCAGAACATTCTACTATTGTAATACCTGCTTCCTGTGCAATCTTGCGTCTATATTCAAGTATGTCGGTTCCAACAACATTAGCTCCACAATAATGAAGCAGCCGAGCACAAAGTTGTCCGACCAAACCAAGTCCGATTACCGCAACCTGCTCCTTAATTCTTACATTAGCTAAATCTACACCGTGCAGAGCTGTTGCCAACAGTGCAACCAGGGTCGCATTACGATAATCAATACCATCCGGCAAAATGAAAGCCTCTTCCTGCGGTACAATAATGTGACTTGCGTGCCCACCCCATGATGAGCCTATCTTATCGCTTAAAGCAATACCGCCCCGAACACAAGCCATCGTTCCTTTTTTCAGACCTGTAACTTTATTTCCAAACTCAATAATTTCTCCAACAGTGGAATAACCCGGTACTAAAGGAAATGGCGAGGCATGTTTCTCTTTCCCAGCCAATGTTCTTAATTCCGTTCCTGGACTTATGCTGGAATAATATGTTTTTAATAGAACCTGATTATCCGCAAGGCTCGGCAAATCCATGGACCAAACACCAACTTTAAATTGATCTTCAAATACTATTGCTTCTGTTTTCATTTTTTTACCTTAAAAAAAAATTACACTCTTTCCCAACCTTTTGTTTCATGATTGTATTGGCGAATCACTTTAGCTGGTATGCCCACTGCAACACTATAGGGAGGAATATTCTTGGTTACAACCGCATTGCTTCCGATTACGGAATGTTTTCCAATTGTCACATTCGGCATCACACATACTCCTTCACCAAGCCAAACCTCATCTTCAATTTGAACAGTCCCCGGATTAACCAGCGGCTGGGACATAATCCCTTGATGGATGTTCTCATAGCCATGAAGATTGTCGCTTATATAGACTCT
>Ga0154577_1122_pt6 | contig 16660 bp, 8 predicted proteins | sample RifGroF2_FD_116006 | JGI IMG/M metagenome (GOLD analysis project Ga0154577, IMG submission 116006) | Planctomycetes bacterium GWF2_42_9
ATCAGGATGCCAAAATTTCTCCCATTTCCCCAGGCTTCCGCAGGGGATGACGCGTGCCTGCCCGACTTGCTTTTTTATATAAACGGCACCTTTTACTCCGACCGGCCCCTGGGCGAAATACTGCTCGCCCGTATTGAAATATATATAATCAGCCGTTTGGGTATAATCGACCCGCTTACCGTTCATAATAGCACTGAAAGCTAGTATCGCATTTGGCTTGCAAATAACCCAACCATAAGGCGGCAAGGTATACTCTATGCCTTCATTCGTAACTTGCCAATTATTGGTAGCATTGAAATTTACAAATATGTCCATACCCCGTAAATAACGAATATGCACCCGTCTGTTTTCAATGCTGTTTTCCATAAGCGCCTGACTGGTTGAAACAAATTTTTCACCATCATGATATTCGATCAGGCTGACATTGTCGGTAAGGTATTCTCGTTGTGGTCCTTGCATTAGGCTGTACAATTGGATTATCCGTGGCAGCGGCGGCATGTAATCATACCCCACTACTGCCATATGACCATAAGCCAGGCTTGCTGAAATAAACTTATATAAACCAATGGGTGCTGTTCCTTTCCCATCATCCGCCAGCAAGGCTTTCCATTCCGAGCCTTCCTCTTCCAGGAAGTATTTTGGCTCAAAACTCATTCCCATTCCATGCTCGAAAGGGTGGATCTTAAGCAGGTCAAAATCAACCAGCAGGTAAAGATCTGACGAAGACTTCAACTCAGGCGGATGCAATAAACTTGCATAGTCCATGTCAGTAATACCAGCATATAGCCAGCGGTGATACCCTTCGCTTATTACGGTTGTGTGCCATTTGCGAGTTTCCGCAATTGCGTCACGATTACCTGATATCAGCGACCTGGCCATTCCTGCACCCTGCGCACCAGCTTCAAAATCCATAGCTGAAGGCCCGATAACGCTGTGAATATCAAGGAAGGTAGAATCGGCTGGATATAATTCTTTTACCATCTGACCTACCGAGCGAGCAATTCCGACAGCATCACTCATTTTGAGTGCATAATTTCCATACCACCAGCCCTTTTGCCATTCCCCAGACGATTTTAGTGCAATCTTATTTTCACACCAAAACTCATTGAGAGGATGAACATTTGGGAAATAGCTGTATGTACTGAACATGAAATCCAAATCCTTTATCGCTTGGCGATAATCCTGCCATTGCATCATAGGCAAATCAGCTCGAGTCCGCCATCTGCAGGAAATCGAACTATAGCCCGGCCCTGTTTCGGATAAATATAAATTATGGTGGCCTGCAATAATATTATCCAGCCCGTAGCGTTTCAAAGTCTCGAAAAAATTCTGATGCATGCAATAACTGTGGACGTACATGTATGGTGCTAATTTTTCGCGGTTAGGTGAAACTGGATTACGCGCATTCGGCAATACATCGCTGAATTCATCTGAAACAGTCAGTAATATGCGTTCGCGCAAATCGTTGCACTTGCCATTTGTCAGTGGTGTATAATCCGTGCCTGTCATCAAACTTAATTCACCCTTGGATGCACTGGGAGTATTAATAAGGTTCGAAAAATTGCTATTATAAAGATCTGGCAAAATGGAAATAAAAACCCCGTTACCACATCCTATAAGAGGCCCTTTCGTCGACAAGTGGCTGATTCGATTAAGAACAAGATACGGAACAAATACCCCGCGAATTTTGTCTAGGCCGCTTATAGAACCGAATCGCAGCCCTTGCGCAGCCCCACCATTGCAATTGACATCAACACTGAGTGTAAGGCCGCGCAACTTATAGCTGCCGCTCCATACAAGCTTTGGATTTGAGATATCCTGCCATTGGACACAAACTGTATCGCCGATCAATTTGCTTCCAATCAAATTGCCGTTTTTTAATGATATGTGCTCGGCATTAATATTCGCCTCAAGCGTACCGTTTGCCATCGGTTGAAAAACCTGTCCGTTACTGTAACTCACATAAATACCGTTCAAGAAACCCTTAGCAGGGTCAATTGTATATTGCACCTTGAACGCATTTTTTGTCGCAGTAAATACAAAATTATTGCCTTGTTGCTCAAGAGAAGCATTTACCTTTAACGGCGGCGTGGGAAGCATGCCGTCATCGGAAGTCGGAACTGTTTTATTATCAATTCTGAAATCCTGGTGTTGAGGACCACGATGCTGTTTATAAAAGGTGATTGAATCTAAGTACATCCGACTGGCACCGTCCAGGTCCAACTCTTTGAAAATTATTGATTCAAGAGTAACTGGAAAACGCATTTTTGCCCTTTGCTCTGGTCTTAAAAATCCATTTTCAATGCTCCAGTTACCAGAAGTAATTGGCCCCATACTGATCTGGAATTCTAACCCTGATGAATCTTTAAGGTTTAGGTACAGTTTAGGAGGATTTTTATCACCACTTTGAGCAATTCGATACCATCCTCCGTATATCCAAAAAGCAACAGTGTCAAATTCATCTGTAATAATCACAGGTTTGGGGGGGCATATTGTGGCCGACGTGCCGCCGGTTAACTTAGAATCATTCAGTACTCGACCTGTTTCCGGATCGATATGAGTACCAGATGAATCTGCATTTTTTTTATGCCCGTATGCATAAGTAAGTTTTGCAACTCGATCATGCCAAATTAATTGTTCTGTTGATAGTTCCAACGTAACTTGTCCGTCTCCCTCTACGCCCAGCGTCCAGCCCCGCAAATCTTTGAATGTGACCTGCGGTGGTGGAGTTTGTATCCTTGCTGAACGAATTATCTCTACAGGTCGAGGACCTGGCTGAGCATTTATAGGTAAATCGGTTTTGACGGGAATTGCCCGAGCCGCAAAACTCCGTTGAGCCTGCAAAAGTGATACTATTACTAAAAAAATAATGCCGAATCTTTTAAACATCTCCTGTTGCTCCACAAACCATGCTGTACCTATTGAAAGCATCTTTCGGACGGATCAAGATTACATTGTAGCCAGGATTCCAAAAGGATTGCATAATCCTGCATATTAACCCTGCAATCGCCATTTAAATCCTGTTCTGAGTATGAAACGCAAGTACCTCTCGCTATTACATCGATGTTATCAAGATGAAAAATGGACCCACTGGCCTGCTGTGAAAATACCAGCTGCTCAGCCCAGTTCTGTGATGAATACAACGGAAGATTTAAAACATCCTGATCGGCCAAGTGCAAATCGTACGATCCTTTAGAAAAATTAATAACAAAAATAGCCCGCTCCCACTGGCCCTTACGAAATTCAAGTGCCGGTATAACTCTTGAACCAGAACTACTTTGCTCCACTACCGTCCCATCTGGCATCAACGAACATTGGAGAACGACTTTGTCTGTACCAATATCACTTGTGTTTCGAAGCACAAAGTCCATGCCGCCTGTGCTTTCGAGGGGCGAATAGAAAAAGAAGCTGATAATTATCTGCGGATAGATGCTGTAATTTACTGCGTCCCCAATAAAATTGCCGCGAATCATATTCTCCGAAGACTGGCAGTGTACAGTCAAATGGTTTCGTCTTTCTATCGGATCAATTCCCTTTTCACGCGAAACCCGTATATCACTTTGGCTGCTTTCCAATATTTGTATCCATGATCCGTACCCGGCAGACGGATCAAAATCACCGGATGCGGGATAACTTTGAGCGGCATTTACATTTTCAAAGTCGTCATGAAAGAGCGTCTGCTTCCATTGATGAGTTAACGGGCGATTTTGATGTACAATTGCATCCTGCTCTTCAGTTACAAAGCTGTAGGCATAAGGTTGTTCAGAAAGAAATTTAACTTTCCACGCCAGTTCAGCCAACCGCGCATCTTCTTTTTGCAGCATTAAATCCTGTAAGACTGAATCTCCGGTTGTCCCCAGCCCCAGCATTCGATTTCCGATTTCTCGCCAGCCCCAATCAAAATCGTTTCGCGTGCACAAATCACCATATCGCCTGAACTTGGCCTCAAGGTCTTCGGCTGTCTGAAAATTCGCGGCTCGAACCTGTACAACTTCATCAGTTTCCTGGTTAAAACATAGTCTCAGGGCGTTCACAACTTCCGAATCCGAACCATAACGATTCAACGCCATTACAGCTAATTCGCGTGCATATACATCAGGGTCATTTGCAAGAATGTTGAGCATGTACGGTTTGAGTTGAGGCATACTGCCGCAATCAATTTGATAAAGATTCCGCAGAGCTGCGTGCCGCACTTCGGAGTTAGTGTGGGTCAGTGCCCAAATGAATGTATTTATTTCATCCGCACTGAATGCGCTCTGGGCTTTCATGGCCAAAAGACTGTGTCTGACAGCCTCAAAATCGTACTGAAACGTGCCATGACTAGCAACTGTTTCTAATATATTGCGAAGAGTTTCCGGCCCCCGCAAATTCCCAAGACAAACAGCCGCCTGACACCGTACTGAATTTTCTGAGTCATTTAAGGCGGCTTCCATATACGGTATTGCAGTAGAATTCCTTATTTTTTCCAACGCCCGCAATGCGCCGCGGCGAACATAGACATCCGGATCGTTCAAAACAGGCGTTATATCACTAACATTTGCTGCGAGAGTGTCTTTTTGGATTAAATAAAGCACCCGTCGTTTGGCATATTTATCTGTTCCGTACAATGAGCTTAGCGGTTCGCCAGGCGTGTTTTCGATTGAATAGCCGACGGCATTTTCATAACCATAACCTGATTCAACTCCGCTGCCGGCTCCCAGGATCCGGTCAACTCCCTCCGGCAAACTGCCATAAGTTAATCCCGCTGAGACACACGTACTGGTGTTTTTGCAATAATTGGTCACCTCCTCGAGCGTACTTGGAGCAAACAGCCAGTTCATCATCAGTTCGTCTACGATGCCTTCGTTCACCCACTGCTGCCAATCCATATGGATGTTGCCTGCGGTAATGGTTAATGGCGAAGCGCTCCAGTAATTCGGCTTGTTAGGGTCATCTTGGTTAAGCCAGACGGCAACTCTCTTACCTTGTGGGGATAGCTCGCTTTTAAGTTCACGGAAAAATTGAGTTACGTATTCACCTTGCAAGCGTGCCCATGCTTGCTTATCAAAAGGTTGGGTGCGTATATCTACCCTGTGACGTCTCTTAAATTCCTGCACGATGGGTTCATTGTAACCAAATTCGTCTTGGTAGCGGATGTCATAATTTTCAGTATATGTATAAAAACTTACACCGTCATAATCTTTACTTATCAAAAAATCTTTTAGCAAATTCACTAAATAAGACCTGGCTTCTGGATAACAAAAGGCAATGGGGCCGCACTGCCGACGTGTCCCGTATTTATTTACCGGCATCCATTCTGGATGCTCGATTGAAATATAATCCTGATCAGGATAGGGATAAAATCCTGGCGTATCCGCTTCTCCTCGAAATTCGAACAAGCCATAAATAGCCCATATTTCCATGTTATTGCGGCGTGCTGCACTTTTTGCTGATTCGTTAGTACCTAAAGAAACTAAATTGCCTATCCACTTGAAAAGATCATAGTAAAAGCGGTTCTGCTTGCGAAAATATTGTGATTGTGCCCATATTTCGTCTTGAGCTCCACGCCATAGGAGACGACCGCAATGAAAATCCTTTGCAAGCGCATCGATTGCAGCCGAAATGCTTGCCTCGGAATCCATAGGTAACCACAACACCCATTGGTTATCCGCGGTACTTATATATGCCGTATTATTGCCGGGACTAACCACCTTTTCAGCTGCGATATTATCCAGGTAAAATTCACTTCCTGCAACCGGACACTGAAAAGTCAATTGCCTGGCCTGTGAAACAAATCCATCCTCATTGTTCCAGAATGAGAGGTTATAATATGTAGTCTGCCCGATTGTAAGCCTGTAATTGTGGTATTCGAAATCAAAAACGTATGTTACGTGGACCCATTGATCAGTTGCGAAGTTGCCGCAGGTATTTTGCCCGGATGCAGAGTTGTAATGTGATATAACTCCATTTGCTCGAAAGTAGTCGCCGCATATCACCCTGCTCAAAAAGTTATTGTCCGTTGAATCCCGGACCCAGAAACGCATCCCAAAATTTCCGCTAACGTTGCTCGGAACAAATAAATCAAAGGATATCGTTAAATACCGTGAATCTGGGATAGAGGAAAAATTACCTCGTGCCCATGTGTAGCCATCTCTGAAAAATGCGGCGTACTGAAGGTTTTGACTTGGACCAGGCTCAGGGTTAGTATTGTCTCGTGAGATCTGCACATCTTCAAGATTCGTTTCGTAGATCTCTGACCATGTCCCGGTTTGTGCTTGCGGATCATTATCTTGTTCTTCAGCAGGATATTCATTGTAACTTACAACTGGGCTTTCAAAGTCATCTTCAAAAACAATGGTCTGACACAATGAAAAAGAACTGCACATCAACAAAATGATGCTAGCTGCGCCAATTAATCTGCGTACACCAATTCCCATACCTACTATGCCTCTCTGTGATAGCTGAATAGCTCAAGCTGATTCATCGGATGTGGCGCCTCATCTTACTCTGCATGATTCCTTAAGAAGGGGATATTGCCTGTAATCAACATGCCCGTCAGCCCATATTGCTGACGCACCGCTTGCCTTATAATTGGTTGTGCTGGTTGCGGTCCAATTATTAACTCCTTTTCCATGCCGATATTCAACATCATAAGCAGTAACGGGCGAAAGCGACGGATAATACATTATATAATCCCAGCTTGCATCAGTAGCAAACAATGCATCAGATGGCCTGCGTAACTCGGAGAGCCTTCGAGAATATGGCATGTTTTTCAAAAATTCTTGTTGCGCATCCATGAACGCCATACCATATCCCATATCGAATATCTGCTTGTTGGACACATTCACACCATAACTGGTCGCCAGAACAAAACCGGGAAACGGGGTTCTATCGGTTGGACATAATAATAGGGATAGCTTTTTCACCGTTCGATAAGTACGGCTGAATTCGTCATAGAGCCTTATATCTGGCAAGTTCCTTGCTTGATCCGTACTGGCTAAATATGGAAGGAGTCGCTCAAATGAATTTGTCGGCACTAAATTATTGTTGTTCAAGGTTACACGATGTGTCGGAAAATAGCCGCGGTTATTTTCCACATAAAGCGGTATGGCCAGCCCAACCTGTTTCAAATTACTTCCGCAAACAACACGCCGGCCGGCTTCTCTTGCTTTGTTGAGAGCTGGCATCAGAATAGACAGTAATAATGCAATAATCGATATCACCACCAGAAGTTCAACAAGGGTGAAACCTCTATACACATTTTTGTCGTTTTTCATATTAGCCCCCGTAGACGATAATTGCATTCTAATTCTCCTTGAACTGCAATTTCCAATTTTAAAAGTTTACTTGGGAGCTGCTTCTGAGCAGCCCCCAAGTAATCAAGATTAATTACATTCCTCGATGGGGTCCAGATAGCATTCCAACCATCGGCTGGCAATACGGGCAAAATCAACAAGATTGACTCGGCAATCCCCGTTCAAATCGGCTGCTATTATGTTCGAACAAGCAGGGGTGCCCGCCTCAGCTAAAACATTATCTAAATAAAATGTTGCAGGCAGCACAGTTGGCAGATTGTAAAATCTGATCCGCGTTGCGCTTTCTGTGTTACCAATCGGCGTATTAAAATTCAATCCGGTCTTGACCTGGCCGTTAAGATAAAGATCATAGGTTTTCGTACTAAAATTCAAAACCAGACGCATTTGATTCCATTCCCCAATGGAATGGGTCAGATTTGTTTGTTCTTCTGAGCCAAAATACATATTTACAATCTGGCCTGTTGGCATCAGTTTCAGAAAAACAACAATCGTATTATACGTCATATCAGGGTCCTGCCCGTTAACGACATAAATCCAGTGCTCGCCTTTGCCATTGTTAAATGCGAATGTAGCCACAAGACTATTCTCGGCCCCGGGCATTCCAACAAAATTTGTGTCCGCTACAACCCCGCCACCGGCATCTGTAATTGCCGCAGTCCTGCTCATCATTAAATACTTTTGACCAGCATAAGCTCCAGGCACCGCGTTGTTGATGACCTGAATACCCGCATTAGGATCTTCGCCCAATTTCCATGCGCCAATAACCGCATTAGGATCAAAATCCGTATTCGGGTCAGCCTGAGGAAGCGTAAGCGCGTTAACACCTTCGAAATTATCCTGGAAAATTATCTGTGCTCTGGTCACGCCCGTGAACAATATCGCAAAGACCAGCAGAACTAAAACTGTACTTATCTTTTTCATATATTTACTCCTGTCAGAGTTCATTTTTTCGATTCTTTCTCGATTCAACTTAGTTTTGTCCGCACAACGAAATTGGATCAAGATTGCAGTCTAACCAACTTCCAGTGAATTCGGCAAGGTCCAGGAAATCGACTTTGCAGTCCCTGTTAAAGTCGCCGCGTGGATACGTATTACAAATAATAGCGGCAGTTTTTACAGCTAAATTGTCAATAAAAAACAGGGCTCCAGCACCTGCACCTTGAAAAGCGATCTGTTTGATTTGATCCTGCGTTGTTACAAATCCCAGGCCTGCATACGTCGTACCGCCAACTCTCAAGTCATAGGTTTGATTTGCAAAATTGAATGTATATTTAACGTGCAGCCAAGTGCTCATCGCATAAGCGCCCAATATGGTCCTTGCACCACTGGAATTGGTGTAATGCCAGAGCTGGCCATTTGCCTGAAACAGATCCGATGACAGTTCAGGACCAGCCCATGAATTATCCGTCGCGTTGCGTATCCAGATTCGAGGGCCCGCGTACGCACTCGCATTGGGCGTTACATATACGTCGAATTCTATACTTACAAGTTCGGGCCCGCCTGGCGACGCCAGATTACCTCGTATCCACCCATAAGTAATACGATTGACTGTCAAATATTTATCGCCTTCGGAAGGTCCTGGACTGACGTTGTTCGATACCTGCACACCGATTTTGTTGTCGGCACCAGTCCCTGTAGTCCCACCCTGCTCCATTACTTCCGACCATGCGCCTTTCTGGGCAACAGGATCGGCATCCGTGGCAGCATCCGGCCAGGTTACGGCAGTAGCATACTCGAAATTATCCTGGAACAATACGACCTTTGGCTCTGGTGCACCAGCCATATCGGTTGTTGCTGTCAGGTTATCAATATAGAACTTAGCACCTGACGCAGCACCTTGCCATGTGACCTGCACTACCTGAGTTTGCGAGTTCGCAAAGTTAAGACCGCTGTATGTGGTACCCGCAACTGTAAGATTATAGGTCTGACTTACCAGATCAAAAACATATACGACATGGATCCACTGATTCATTGCATACGTATCAACAAGAGTATATGTAGTTGGACTCGTATAATGTCGCAATTGACCGTTGGCCAAAAAATAATCTGAGCAGATTTCTGTACCGTCGCCAATTGTCGTGTTTGAACCGTTCCTGACCCATATCCTCGCACCGGCATAAGGATCAGCATTGCTGGTAACATATAAATCCGCTTCGATAGTTAAATGAGCGTCTTTTATTACCTCCGAAAGATTAGCATGTGCCATCGCATAAACATTACGTTCTACAGCAAGATAATTGCTGCCGCCCTGAGACCCTGGAGTGGCATTGTTTATCACCTGCACATCGACCAGTGAATCTGGCTGTCCTGTGCGCTGCTCCGTGATAGCCCATGAGCCTGTTGTTGCAACAGGATCCGCGTCAGCGGTGCTGGGCTGTGTCACAGCAACCACCCCTGTTTCAAAATTATCCTGAAATACTGTTCTCCCCTGGCTGGATGAAATCAGCAATCCGACCAGCACCAACGCAAACACTCTGATTCTTCTCATAACCTACTCCTGTTTATCGCCTCAAAATATTTACCCGAAACAACGGGCTTTCAATTCAGTAACTGCGATCCATCAAGAATTGCCCAATGGATCGCAGTTTTTCGTTCTGATTATTTTTTTCTCAGCAATGCAAAACTGCCCAAACCCAATAACGCTAGTGTCATCGGCTCCGGGGTCAAAATTACGTTATCGAGATAAAAATTTGGGGCTGCCGGCGACGAAGCCTGCCCACACTGCCATGCCACCTGTTGGATTTGTGTCAGAGGCTTTATAAAGCTCAAATTCGAATAAGTGGTGGCGCCAACGGTTAGATTGTAATTCTGAGCAACCAGATCGAACACATAACGGACATGAACCCACTGATTCAGTCCGTATGCACCGAGAATAGTGCGGGTGGGGTTACCAGTTGCGACACTGTTATAATGCCACAGTTGACCGGAAGCGCCATTAGGCTGATAAAAATCTGATGCTAATTCGAACGCATAATCTGAACTGGTTAGACCTGCAGTTCCCGTTGTGCCGGTGGTATCCCGAAACCATATACGTGGTCCCGCTGACGTCTGCACATTGTTAGCGACTACATACATATCGTAATCAAGCGTGACTGTTCCAGTTGCCGCCGTTGCAAGATTGCCATGAATATTCGCATAACCGCTGGTATAACGCTGAACTCCCAAATAATTGCTGCCGCCGCCCACAGGAGCGCCGGGAGCAGCATTATTCGTCACTTGGATATCCGCAAAAGAATCTGAGATCCCCGATCTCTGTTCAACAACAGTCCATGTACCTGCAGTTGCTATCGGATCAGCATCAGCCGACAACGTCGGAAACGCTGCCGCTGTCGCTCCTTCAAAATCATCGGACAGCAACACCGTTCCCATTGCAACTGAACAGAAACCAGTTCCAGCAATTGCCAAGATCATACAACTCAACATCTTCTTCATTTTTCTCTCCTCACATAATTAAAAAAAACTAAATTACGGCCACATTGGCCGGAAATTCGATTAGGACAATAATGTGCTGCAAAATTGATTCTTAAAGATGTACAAAGGTTTAGTTCCATTTGTTTCAAAAACTCCTGCCATTTCTTGAAATAGCTACAACTGCCCGAAAGCCTTATAACGAATAATACATTAACTTAAAAATATAACAAATTCAACAAAAAACTGTGACATAACATAAAAAAACTTAGCAGAAGCGTTTAATATGTCATTTAGCTACTCAATTAATAACATATTCACTTTTTAAGGCGTAAACATGATTTTAGACCTGCTAGGCCACTTTGAAAAATATATGGCGTAGATAAATTGATCATTTTAATGGGAAACCGGCTGACGTCCCATAATCCATAACGCTGTCGTCTGGCTGGGTTCTAAGTAAAATTCAAATCGACTGCTGCATCGTTTACTAATATCCGTGTGGAAAATCCTGTTTTCTTTTAGCCTGCATAGTGAGCAAGATTTCATAGTCACGGGCTTGAATGAGCCCCTGATTTAAATGTATTCGCAATTTGATCCCGAGTGACTTTCAGACCTTTTCTACAGAGTACAAATTAAGATTTGTTTGCTTCTTGAAGGAAATTTTGGTGCTCGTCTTGTACTCTGCCGTCATCAGAAACATCTCTTTTCATCTTATCGAGCATAAAGTACATTTTTTTCATATCCAAAATACCTCCCCAGGTCAGCCAAGCAGTTACTAGTATGCACAACGATATACCCAGCAGAATCCAGAAGTACCAAAACTTCAACCAGATATGATCGGGTACATCGAAAAGGATGTTGTAGATGGTTCCCAAAACAAATACTACGGACCAGAACGCTCCCCATGCAAAACTGCTGAACCAGATCAGCCTGTCTTTTTTATTAAACTCCTCACTTAAGCCAAGACGAGACAAGACATGCACCCATTTGGATTTGCGCCCAGCCTCAGCCTTTTTCGAGACCTCTGGCTCAGCGCCTTTTTCAATCGCGTATTTCCCCCGGTGCAGCATCTTATCGAGATCAAAAGTTCCGCCCAAACACAGAAGCGAAACCAGCAGATATACTGATAAGGATATCAATGCTGTTATGAAAGATATCTTCATTCCGTCAAGAGGAAATTCGGGGTTCATCTGTCGAATTACAATGCCCGTTGTCGCAAGAATACAGCCTGTGATTGTTGCCGACCATGCGGCCGCTGTAGTACCACGCTTCCAGTATAAACCTCCAATGATTACCGCACCTGCTCCGCCAAGATAAATGGCCCCGGTCATTTGCATGTACATCATAATGTACTCGGTCTGTTTGAATACCAGGCTCCATATCAAAATAAAGATTGTAACACCCAGAATCGATAATCTTAATACACGCAGGTGTTGTTTTGGTGTAAGGGGCTGCTTTTTCAAAGGCAGATAAATGTCCTGTATAAAGATGCTTGCCCATGAATGCATATATGTCTGGTGTACACTGATAAAACCAGCAAACATTGCTGCAACCAAAGCGCCAAACAATCCTGGCGGGAGTACATTGGCCAGCGCCATAGGCACTATCAACTGAGATCGTACTTTCTCATTTTCAACCCCATTAAGCAAGCTGTTGACTGGCCCAGCTTGAGCAGAAAAGTTCGAATGATGCATTAGTGTAAATGCGCATAACGCAAGCATAACCCACAACACTGTTTGAGTATTTGCTCGCCAATTGCCAAGTATTTTTCCCATTTTAGCTTCATGGGCGTTTATTGCAGCAGAATTAAATCCCTGGCTTCCCTGCCAAGCCATCGACCCATAAACCACCATGAAAAGCCACATCATGAAAAACCACACGTTGAAAGAGTCGATTCGTCCGCCTTTGAATGGGTTGATCATCGATTGATTTTCGGGCATTTGTGAAAGTGCTTCTGAAATTTGTGTCCAGCCGAAATATTTTATCAAATACACCACGACGAGCAGAAACACAAAGTTGCTGAATATTCCTTGCACAAAGTCGGTTACCATTATTGCGATCTGGCCACCGAGTACCGCAAAACATAAGGAAATCAAAAGTAGCACGATCATTACAAGCGGAAAACTGGGAATTAATAGACCAGCTATCTTTAAACTTTCATCAAAGCCGCAGAAATTGACAAAAAACCTTGCTCCTATTGCTGGAAATACCCCGAAATTCACTATACCCGTTGCAACTATGATTATTGCAATGAAAATCCGGAAGCTGCGGCTATAACGTATCTCAAAAAACTGCGCAAGTGTCATGGCTCTGGTTTCTCTAAATCGGTAGATGACCCAGCCTACCATGCACAAAAACAGGCCTACGGGCATGAATATTAGGCTCCACCACACAGAACCCAGACCACCGTAATAGTACATTTGAAATGTTGCTAATATCGAAATTGCGCCGACCATAGCCATGTTTTCGGCGGTGGCCAGCATATACCTGCCCGCGCAACGGTTCGCGGATAAAAAATCAGCCACACTCCTGGTGTATTTTTGTGTGCGAAATGCAAGTATTAATACGAAAAGGCCTAAACAGGCAACAATTACCCAATCCACTGGCTGCATAAACATCTATATTAGTTCTCCGTTGCAAATAGCTGTGATTAACTCCTGACTGTCGACTGGCCTATAAGTAATCGCCCCTGTATCGGAATAACGAGATTTTCTGGTATCTTTTCACCCTTGCGCATTGCAATAAGTAGTTCGCAAGCCTTTGCTGCAATCTCGCCGATGCAAATGTCGACCGTACTCAATTCGCAAGAGATGGATTGATGATATTTACCAAGATTTCCGCACCCAACAACCGCCACATCGCCAGGAACTTTTTTATCTAATCGCCTTAGTGCCGCGATTGCAGGATAAGCGGTGTGATCACTTGTACAGAAAACAGCATCCAGATCTCGAGAAGCCAGCCAGCTTTCAAGCCTTTGTGATAATTCCTCTTCCTTTTTGGCACAGACTGAATATTCACTCCAATCGTCAATAAAAAACTGTAACTCCGGATTATATGCTCGGCCGAATTCAAGCAGTGCCCGCATGTAACCGTTTTGTGTTACTGTTGACTCCGATGCTAATACTCCAAGCGGACGACTGCTGCCCACGTAGGCGATTTTTTTTCTGCCGATTTCACAAAGGTGCTTTGTAGCAATGTATGCCTGTGAACCGATATCAGACAAGATTGTTGGCCACCCGAAACCCCCTAACGTTCCAAATAGACAAACGATCGGCATCCCACTTTTTTGGAGCATAAGCAGTGTTTCAAGTTTCAACTGCGGAATTGACCCCGTCGCAAACGCCAAACCAAAAACATTGGCTTTAAGATGCCGGTCTATCAGTTTTTCATACTGGTTAGGATCGTTTTCAGTATTCGCGATACTAAGATCGAGTCCGTTTTTGCTTACTGCATCATATAAGCCACCTGCCAAATTGGCCCAATCTGGACATTCGACACGAGGAACTAATAAAACAATGTTGTCGGTACATCTGCCTTGGTTTTCAGAGGTCAATTCGGAAGTTTTATTCAACTCTCTGAAATCTGTATTTACAAATGTTCCTGATCGCGGCTTACGCACGATTATTTTTTTTGCGGCTAGTCGTTGCAGCGCGTGTCGAACCGTTCCTTCGCTTACATTGAATTGCGTTGCGATTACGTCAGGCGATGACAGCCTCTGTCCCGGTTGAAAATTGCTCCTGACAATATCGTCGTATATGCGTGACTCGACGGTCTCATATAGCGTCTTTCCAGACCTTTTTAGCTGTTGTACTTGCACGTTTTAAACTCCCTAACTAAATACCTGTGGCCGTAATAATAGTTACTTATATCATTTTAGCTCGGGAGAAGCAACATTAAATAGCTTATTATGAAATTTGATATCATAATTCAAGCTTGGTTCCAAACTGATTTAAAATACTGTATAATATTGATGCAATGGCTTTCCGAAGGCTCCTATAAACTCTGAGTGGTTTCATGCTGATTGGTCGATTGCACGATTTTTATTCAGGATTAAAGCTTTTTTGGGTCGTTAGAGGCCAATTATCCGTTCTGAATGGTGAAGCGGGCAACCCCGACTTATTTCGTAGATTACATATCGGGTTCTTAGCCCAGGCATATCGAACAGCAACAGGTTCAGGTACCTCAGCTGAATAGACGATTACGGTCTCTCCCTGGATCGTAGCATCAGCCCAGGTAAATTCCTTATCGGCACCTGCGATTGCAAAACCATGTAGTTTGTCACTGTTTCCAGCCACAAGTCCGCCATAAACGTGGTCGAAATACAGGATTATCTTATTCCCTCTGACGCTCATGGACTTGTACATTGGTCCGGAATACTCGATATTTCGGTCGTAGGTTTTTGCCAGTGCCCACAAGGCAAGCCTCTTGCCCACGTCCTGCTTGTTTTCGGGGTGGATACTATTACTGTCTCCGATATCTATCGTTACTGCCATTCCGGTATTTGGCCCCGACAACGCCACGTTTTGCGCTTCCCTCAACTCGGCCCAATCGCTCTCTCCAGGTGTTGACAATACGGGGCCGTAGTTTGCCAATTGCACAAACAGGAATGGAAAATCCTTTTCCTCCCAGACTCCACGCCAATTCTTAATCAGCCCTTGGAACAATCTTCTATATTCGTAGGCACGTTCAACATTACTTTCACCCTGGTACCATGTTGCGCCTCTGATCCCATAGCGAGCGATGGGGTTTATCATCCCATTATAAATATAACATGGCCTGCGCTGCGGAGGTACGTCACTCTGATAGGCCCTTGCTAAAATGGCTTTTAGGTCAGGATCATTTTGAAGTGTTTCTCTGCTTGTCCATGCCTCAGCCGGTGTTGCACCCCATGCAGCGAGGATTAGGCCAACCGGCACGTTTAATTTTTTTTGCAGATCGCGACCAAAAAAATACGCGACAGCTGAAAAATCCTTTACAGTGGCTGGCATACAAACCTGCCATTGACCATTACAATCCCACACAGGTTGCTCTGCGGTGTAGCTATTCATGCCAAAAAGTCGCATATCAGGATAATTGGCCTGGGCGATTGCTCGAGCACTATTCCGTATAGGTTGATTTTGGCTCAACCAGCCTTCCAGAGGCATTCTCATATTGGACTGCCCCGAACAGAGCCAGACCTCACCAGCCATGACATTTTTAAAATGGACCATGTCCTGACCGCACGCGACATCAAGGCGATAGGGACCGCCCGCAACTGGAGTCTTAACTCTTGTTTGCCATTTACCATTTGCGTCAACAATCGCCTTACTGCTAGCGCAGCCAGCCCAGCTTGCATTGATAGTGATGATTTCACCCTTTCCTGCCCAGCCCCAGATGCAGACACTGCTATTCTGCTGCAAAACCATATTGTCGCCGAATATTTTAGGAAGCACTATCTTTGCTATACTGACTTGCGAACATACCAGAATGAAAAACGAAAAAATCACTCGTTTACACATAAGATCTCTCTCCAATATCGAAACCAAAGCTTAAGACAATACCGAAAATGTTTGGCTGCGGCAAATTTACTTATGAACTTGTTGATCCTCTAAATTTCACGCCTTGCATTTTCTTGCCATTAAGCTGCCTAGGCCAAAAAGCAGAGTGTCGTCTGTTCCGGGATAATTTCCACGCTCAAATTGTCCAGATGAACGGGAGCCCTTTCACCGAAGATTGATAAATGATCTGCACATGTTTATGGTTGGCAGGTCTCGGCTACATAAAGACCCATTATGTCGCTTTATAATTTCTATAGTTCGATTTTTGTACTGATAAACTGATATGCAAGCACAATTTGGCCCAAAAACACCTCCATCATTTGATTTTTTGCCTTTTAATTAGTTTCTGTTGCGGAAAGGCATAAATACGAGAAAGAAAATCTGTCTAATTTGAGACAAGTTCGGTTTCATCATCGTTTT
>Ga0154577_1133_pt2 | contig 16648 bp, 13 predicted proteins | sample RifGroF2_FD_116006 | JGI IMG/M metagenome (GOLD analysis project Ga0154577, IMG submission 116006) | Planctomycetes bacterium GWF2_42_9
ACCTTCGAGAGTGATTGTTTTAACTTTCATTGCTTAGACTTCCCTGCAATTATTAATTTTGATGATCATGATTTTGGGTTGATTAGTTTTCGGTTTGATGACGTTTATGTCATAGCGGCCGTCCGTATAAACTCCAACTACTCTGCCGCGAATTCCTTTGTATTTGCCTTTTGTGATTTCAATCTTCATTTTATTACTCCGGTAAAAAATTATTGTTTTTGGGATTCTTTTAAATCTTCGAGTGATTCTTTAATTTGGTTTTCTGATATGCCGCTAAATATCGAAAGTGCCCGGATCAATTCGCGCCTGGCATCAACCGGCGAGCCGGTATTTGATTCTTTTTGCATCTCGCATTCGAACCATCCGAGCAGGTTTGCGATATCGAATTTAGCGGCCCTTTGTTCTCCGTTGTTTACCATATTCTTTCCTTTCAAAACTTATTTTTAATTACATGCATGTGTTACCTCAAAAAGATGTTAAAGCAAGTCAATAAGTACGTTATTTTCAGGTGTTTACATTAAATTACGACGATAACACAAGATGACACAAACAGCCTATAAGTTCAATAAATCCGGCCGCTTTAACGCCTGAAACAGCCGCTAAAATGTTTGGATTGCAAGTTGGGATTGTCCAGAAGTATATCACCCATGATGCACTGTAGTGTTTATTGATTTATTCAATCTTTGTATTGCTGGATTAAGAGTTTACGAATTTGAGAAGTAATTTACTGGAAACAGTTAGAAGGTTCATTAATTTAAATAATTTGCAACTCCCATGTAGACCGGATTATATATCCTATTTTTATGTAAAAATTTTTTAAAATCTTTGTTTTTCAGCCAAAATTTAGCATTTGACAACTACACAATTCCCCATATTTAACCGTCGTGGAGACAGAATGGAGTCATAAGTCTGTCGAAATAACGGCAATTACAGTGTTTCCTGACAATCACCACTTTTAATCAATATTTACTGTTCAGTTATGCCTACAAGCTGAAAATTTAATCATTCCAGAATTTTTTAATTTTTTTCAACACTCCGCCTGTTGACTCCGCTTAAGAGATAAAAGGACGGAGGCATTCTTGCCTCATCTTTAAAACAGAGATTGTAAAGGACGCAATTCTTCAGAAACAGGAAGTTATCAGAAAAGTTGGAACCGACAGGGAGGAGTTTATCGAAAGTCAATATATTCAGAAAACAGAACTTATGCTAGCGCTGAATGAAAATCCGCCGCTTACATGGCCGGACAAAAGAATTCGTGACTTTAACGGAAAATGGTATGTTGCACACTGCAAAAGCAGAAATGAAAAGATTCTTGCCTGGCACATGACCCATAAGAATATCAATTACTTTCTTCCTATGAGACTGAATGTGCGTAAGCACAAAAACAAAACTTTTAGGACACTGCTGCCGGTTTTTACTGGTTACATTTTCTTCTGTGGGGGTGAACAGCAAAGGCTGGAAATACTCAGAACCAACCGGGTCGCCAATATGATAGAGGTGCAAAATCAGGAACAATTAATCGATGAACTTGAAGCAATAGAAAACGCTTTAACAGCAAGTTTTGCAATTCAATCCTGCCAGCACTTCGGAAATGATTGCTCAAATATAGTCGCGGAGCCTTTGGATACAAAAGGACAAATAGTTCATATTAACGGAAAAACCTATATTGTGCTGACCATCAGCTCTTTAGGGTTGACAGTAAATATAGAAATTCCCTTCGAGATGCTAAGAAGAATTAAGCCAAACTATGCATAAGAAAAATACTTATTTCGATGACGATATACAACTGATGCTGAAAGTTGCAGAGGGTGACAAAAACGCTTTTAACAAAATATATAAAAAGTATTTTCAGATTGTAATCGATTATGCGACAAGCATTAACAAAAGCAGCAATTTGTCAGAAGATATCGCGAATGAGGCTTTTGAACGCGTGTGGCGGCAAAGGGCCAAATACAAGCCTACTTCAACTGTTAAAACGTATTTGTTCACTTTTGCCGGAAAAGTTATACAGGAATACCATCGCAGGTCCAAATATCAACGGATGATGTTAAATAACTATTCTGATATTGCAATAATTCAAGAATTTAATCCCGAAGTTATTGTTCAAAATATGGAGCTAAAAGAAAACATTGAGACAGCCAAAAACAAGTTATCCAAAAAGCAACGACAAGCTATAGAATTTATATTCTACCATAATATGAACATTAATGAAGCAGCAAAATTAGCTGGTTGTTCCAATAATGTCTTTAGCCAAAGGATTAATGACGCAAAGAGGCAAATATCAGTTTTTTTAAAACAATTTAACAACTCTTGATCATTTGTGAGAAAATTTTTCGTTTAGTAAACATTGTATTTACGATGACTTATAAAAAAGTTAAAAAAAATTACAAAATTCCATCTGATAAAACAGCCTTTCGTGTCATTAAGTCTTTATGAATATGGTCTAAATTGAACTGTTGAAACAATTAAATTTTTTATTTAGGAGCAAAACATGAGTTACCCTGATATTGGTATTTTATCGTTGTCGGCACCGGGCCCCATAGAACTTCTGATTATTCTGATTATTGCGGTATTAATATTTGGCAAACGATTACCGGAAATTGGTCGTGGATTAGGGAAAAGCTTGATGGAGTTCAAAAAAGGCCTTAACGAAGCAAAGGATGTAAAAGATGATTTGACGAACGAAGTAAAAAAAGTTGGGAATGATATAGTAAATCAGGTCAAAGATGCAAATCCTCAAAAAGATTCATAGTAAACTTACATGATTGATGTCCAGCTTTCCAGATTAAAATGAGTGATAACAGCAAAAAGCAACATTCCCAAAATTCTACTATGAGCTTAGGTGACCATATCGAAGACTTGCGTCTGCGCCTTATCCTCGCCATAGCAGGATTAACTATAGCTGTTATTGTGTGCCTGTTTTTCGGCAAAAATATAATAATGTTTATTGAGAAACCATATGTCATGGGGATGGGGAAGAACTTACAGCTACATCGCTCCGGTCACTTTACATTTTTTTGTAATATTCAACAAAGAGGTTCTTGGCGTAGAATCTATTTTTACTTTTCAGAATTATATCTCTTTCATAACTTCCATGATGTTGGTTTTTGGCCTGGCGTTTCAGACTCCGATAGCCATTTTCTTTTTAAATAAAAGTAGGTTTGGTTTCAGTTCAGGTCCTAGGTAAATCAAGGAAATTTGTCCTTTTAGGTGTAGTCGTTGCAGCGGCAATCATTACACCTGGTTCTGATGTTTTTTCTCTGGTGTCTTTAGCAATTCCGTTGTACCTGCTGTTTGAGCTGGGAATATTTCTAAGTTATCTGGCAGAACGTAAAAAAACAAATCCGACTTAAAATTTTTTACTATATAACTGATGAGTTTACGATGACTTATAAAAAAGTTAAAAAAAATTACAAAATTCCATCTGATAAAACTGCCTTTCGTGTCATTAAGTGTACAGATAATTGAGATGAAAGTACAAGTTTATGAGTAAATTTAAAGAGCCACACAAAATTACATGCAAAGAAGCCCGGCTTCTTATGGTTCCCTTATGGGCAAATATGACAGGGATTGCCGATGGGGAAAAAGAGGCTTTTAATACTCATATCTTGATTTGTTCGGCATGTGCAGAGGAATACGAAGAAACCAAAGAACTTATGTCCTTAGTCAAAGCTCATTGGGGACCAATTAGTTCTGAAACGCGAAAATTGCTGGAAAAAGCAGCATACGAGATAGAAGAAAAATTACCACAGACTCGCAGGATGACTGTCGAAGAAGGCTGGCAAGACCTTTTGAGAAGATGTCCGGATCTTGCAGAAAACACAAAAAGACCAAAAAGCCTTCGGCTTTTCATTCACATAGGTGCAGCTGCAGCCTGTTTTATCATTGGAATATTAGCATGGATAGTATTTTCCAAACCACAAACCGTCCCTCAAACCTCCTTCCCTCAACAGGTTGCAGCTATACCAGCTTCTTCCGTAAAAATCGAATTAGTAAAACCTGCAGGCAATATAGCAATCTCTGACAATAAGATTATCACTGACAATGAATTAAAAACATTGCTCATAAACGGCAAACACAAGATGGCTTTGAATGCAGGCACTAATGTTTCAATAGAGCCGTTAACAATAAACAGCAATCTCGGCTGTTTAGTTAAATTAAATTCAGGCGAGATTTATACTCACGTGGAACATGACGGTAATCCGTTTATAGTTCAAACGCCGAATGGCAAGGCAATAATTACAGGCACTACTTTTGATATCAAGGCCGAAGATAATAAAACGACATTAATAGTTTCTGAAGGATGCGTCCAGCTTCAATCAGAGGAAGATGAGGTAAGTGTTGGGGCTGGCCAATTATCACAAATAGTTGATGATTCAGCCCCTGCATTACCTCTCAAGTGTGACGTGAGCAGTTTAACTGCCTGGGCAACGGGACAAAAGTCAGATTCTATGTTGGCTAAAGCTAAAACGGATAATGATATTTCCTGGCAGCCACCTTTATCTACACTTAGGCCAGAACCAATCGAGCTTGATAAAACGGATTATAAATACTGGGTCGAAGAAAAAAGAGAGTGGTTTAGCAGAAACTTCCCCTGGATATTTGAACTTAAGGATGCCTTGGCAAAGGAAGGGATTGAAGCTGATTATCCTGAACTTCTAATTCAAACAGGCGATGTTTGGCAGTTTATGTGCTTGGATAAATCAGGGATGCCAGCAAAATTCTCAATAGCTGATTTTGAATCTTTGCTGAAAACATCTGCCTATTATAGCTTTGACAAAGAATGGTTATTGGAAAAGGTTCCTTCGGCCAAAATTGTACACATTAAGTCATTATTCTCGGAAATCCCAACTGGATTAACAGCATTTGAACTGTGGCTTAAATACACCAATGGTGCAGAAGTCGCACCATCACCTTACTATTCAGCGGATGCCTGCAAATATTTGGCTGAGACTAGAAGCCTAATATGGTTTGCAGTTAATGATAGGAAATTTCATTTGGCAGATAATCAAAGAACCAAAGTTTTAAATTTACTGCAACAGGAAATTACAACTGCATACATTTGCCGGAATGATTTGATATTCATTTTTGATAAACCTGAAGAGGCGTTATGTGGTGAGAATGTGCAAAAAAATTCAAATATAAAAATGATTGATGGTATTAGAGCAATGAAAGCAATTGAGGAAAAGATTGCAGAATTTAGAAGAAACAACTAATGGTATCGTTTAAGTAATTGAACAAGTTCCGAAATTTTATTGATGATAAGGATGGTATACGCATGGTGAATAAACAGATTGCACAAGAAGATGATATAAATTCGCGAGTTGGAATATATGACAGGGTAATTACGAAACAACCGCCCCCTTATTATATATTTGAATACCTTGATGAAAAGTTTTTATATGACACCTCTGCATGCCGATTTTTTTGTATCGACGATCCTATGTTCCATTTTCTTGAGCTCTGTCGCGTGTATCCTATTGATAGAGCCAGAAACATATTTCAGAAGGAAGGCCTTTTTTCATTTGAGATTGCCGAGAGTGTAGAAAATGAAGTTACTATTTTAGCAAAGCAAGGTCTGTTTACTGTACCAAACTATTCGATTAGCACAGAACAAATGGAGCGTCAACTTGAGCAACGATACACCGCACCGTGGACCAAGCTTGAGCTAGCCTTATCGGAAACATGCAATCTAGCCTGCAAGTACTGTTATTGTAGCACATGTCGAGACATGCCCAACCAAGGACTGATGAGTGAGACAGTTGCTCGGCAGGCCATTACATGGCTTTTCGCCATGAGCGGTAAAAACAAAAATGTAAGCATTACCTTCTTTGGAGGAGAGCCGCTTTTAAATAAATCCACCCTCCGTTTCGCAATTGAATACAGCCAACGATTGGCTAAGTTACATGGTAAGAAGGTTTTTTATTCAATGACAACAAATGGAACTATGCTGGACGATGAAGTCATAAGATTCATCAAGAGATATAACTTCGGCTTGATGGTAAGTCTTGACGGTCCACCGGAAATCCATAATCGGCAGTGCCCAACTCGTGATGGGCAAGATTCTTTTGATGCAGCGGCCGCAGGCATAAAAAGACTGATGGCACGCCGGCGCTCAGTAACGGTGCGATGCACTATGACACACCCTGTGCCACGGATGTTGGATCTTATCCATTTCTTCGAGGATTTTGGGTTTACTCGTATAGTTCTTGGACGTACTGTTAACCCAGTGAATCCAAGTTCTGTCGATTGTACCGCAGAAGATTTTCAAGAGATTGACCGTCAGGAACGTGAAGAGATTATTCCTTGGGCACTTAACAAACTTGCTATAGGTGAAACTCCTAAATATTTTCCTTATGCAAAAGAATTTAATACTGAACCTAACGTTAGTCCCTTCAAATGTGGTGCATGCCGCGGTACAACTACTGTAGGAGCAGATGGCTGTCTCTACCCATGCCACCGATTTGTTGGAATGCGGGCATGGCAAATCGGAAACATATCAGATGGTCCAAATTACGAAAAATGTAAGCAATTCTGGCGAGACTATCGGTCTGCTATTGCGGGCAATTGTGAGTCATGCTGGTTATGGGCTCAATGTAAGGGACCATGTCCATGGGAAATAGCCCAAGCTGATGGTACATTTAGTAAACCTCAATATTGCGATTTAATTGAGAAGCACACCATACGTTCTGCATATGTCAATCACGAAAGGCAAAAACTATCTGCCGTTATTCCAACAAAAGTATCTCATAAATCACAGTTCGTAAACTGTGATGACAAGAAAAATGTTACTAAAACAAACAATAACTAATAAAAAAGAAAGGTAGTTACTTATGAAAAATAAAAGTATTAAATCTAATGAAAGCACAAATTTGTGCGATGTAAAAAGTGAATCTGGTGAGGATGTCATAAAAAATGACAATCAGTTTTCTCGCCGTAAATTCCTTGGCAAAACAGGTAATATTTTGGCTGCCGGAGCGTTTGCGCACTTGGTATTATTAGGTGGAAAAGCATTTGCTGCTGATGATGAATGCCCGGGAGGTTTACCTGCCGCAGATACATGTAATCCCCCCGACAACGCAGATAGATGCCCTGGAGAGGCGGCACCAGCGGACTATTGTCCTCCCGATGGTAATAGAGACGAAGACGAATGCGCTACGGGTGTAGCGAGTGCAGACGTTTGCAATGAGTCAACCGTTTCTAACTCCGATCAATGTGCAAGTGGGAATAGCTCTGATGATTCATGCGATGGAACTACGAGCACAACCGATTATTGCCCAACCGGTCAAGCATCTTTAGACAATTGTCCTTCTGATGGTGGATTAGATGTCGATAATTGCTTTGGTGGTGGAGCAACCACAAACGGTGAGGTTCAAGATACCTGTGAAGAAGGTGGAGCTGGCGATGAATGTCCTACGGGCAAGTGGGGTTCAGAAGATGATTGCAAAGACACTGATCCGGATGAATGTACTCTGACCGATGATGATACTTGCTACAATGGTACAAACTCTTCCTCTGGTGATGGCGGAGACGATTCGTGTTTCCTATCTCCAATTTTCGATAGTGATCAATGTAATAGTGGTTCCTCAGCAGAGGATAAATGTACCGAGATCGGAGAAACAGACGTGTGCCCAGGCGGAGGAACCGCTGTTGACACATGTGAAGCTGGCGGAGACCCAGATTATTGCGTAGGCGGTGCAAGTGATAATGATGAATGTGGCGAACCAGCTGATGCTGATGAATGCCCTGGTGGAGTAGCACCTGAAGATAGTTGCCCTGGCGGAAGCCCGCCTGAAGATGAATGTCCTGCAGGAGTTTCGTGTGCAGATGTATAAGATTTCTATATAAAGTATGCCCCCTTAAGTCTTTCCATAAGACGGACAAAGGCTTAAGGGGGTTTTAAAAGCGACGGGTTTTTATAGAGTTAACCACACGTTAATAGTTAAGCTTTTTTTGGAAAGTAATATTAGACCTTTTATTTTAGTAATGAGGATTTTATATGATACGTTTCAAATATAAAGCATATTTTGTACTATTCGGACTTAGCGTTTTAGTTATTATGATAGCATTGATATGTTTACATAGACAGCAGGTTAATAAGGACATTTCCTTGCCCTCATCAGTGTCAATATCTCCACAAACATCTTCAAAAGTGGATGTTACTACAATCAAAAAGGAAGTGGTTTTAGAGTCCAAAAATATAGTTCCTAGGGATATGCCAGATCCATTATTCGACGAGCTTATCAATCGTACAGTTACAGAGCAAATATTAGAAGGTAGTTACCAGATACACGGTACTGTATTTGAGCCTAAATCAGATGCTATGCTGAATAGCCTCTTTACAGAACTTGAAACCGTGGATTCTTTAGAGGAATTCCAGCAGACTCTTCAAAATATGTATTTTTCCAAGTTGCCTGCTGCTGGAATTACTGTCACATTGCAATGCGGTTCACTTGCTGCAAAAGTTGTAACCGATGCAGATGGAAAATATAATTTTATTGGCTTGCCTAATGGTAGGTATACTCTTTCTACTAAAAAAAAGTGTGAAAAACAACTTGCTATAGCAAAAAGATCTACTGAACTTGAATCTGACAGTAAAATGGACTTAAACTTACGGGATGATTTTGTTACCGTAAAAGGGCGAATTACAGATGTCTATGGTCGGCCCATTGCTGGAGCGATTGTGACTGGTACGAAGGCACCTTTTAGTACTCCTGAAGGCTCAGGGCCATTGTATCCTGATAGTATTTCTGCTATATCAAAAAGTGATGGTTCATACGAACTGTCTGGCTTTATTCCACCGAGTTTCTATCTTGTTTCACGCTATCTTCTCACAGGTTGGACAAATGTTGATGGTTTTTATGTTGATGTTGACGTCAAGGCTGATGGGGTTACAACAGGTAAGAACAATATATTACGAGTACCTCTTGTGACAGAGGAACGACTTAATCAGGCACATAGGTTCTTAAATGCATATAATCAGGTAGCAAAACGATCTGGTGAGAAAGTACTTCAGGTAAAACAGGATTTTTCGTACCCTCTACCATCCAGTCGTAACAATATGATTACAATTTCCGATATTATTCCCAAACCAAAGCCAAACTGATATGCCATAGGTGTGGTAAGAATTTTCTTACACACCTTTGGGTAAGATCTATGGAATTACGAAATAACTAAAAAATGAATAAGGATAAGCCAATGACCATGGTTCGTGATGTTGTACATATTCAAGAGAAACAAGGAAGTTCTTTTATATCCTTTAAATTTGACCTAACTTATCCTGAGTTCTATAAGGGAGTAAGGGAACGTGCTGAGCCAGGTACTACAATGATATGTGGCTCATTTGGCTATGGAGATATGTTAATGCTGACTCCCACGTTACGAGCATTAAAAGAGTTGCTTCCCGAGAATCCTGTCCACTTGTACTGTGGACCAAACGAATACTACATTGCTAAGAATAATCCGAATGTTGATTTGCTTGTTGCGGTGCCTTTCAATTTTACCAATAGATCACCACGACGTACATTCGCACATCTATGTACTGCATATGACCGAGCATTCTGTCTCTGGGGCATCATTGCTCAGAACCCTAAAGCAGAACTGGTTAATGCGTATGAAGTGATAGCTCAGAAGATTGGTGTAAAACTACGTTTATTTATTCCCGAGTACTATCCGTTGCCCACTGAAATCGAACTTGCACGCCAAACATTGGAAACCAGTGGTATTACTCCTGGAAAAGATAAAATCGCAGTTATTCAACCTAAGTCAACTTCGCTATTACGCACGCTTCCAATTGGAACACTTGAAACACTGTTATATCAGCTTGAGAATAATGGTTGGAAGACAATTGTATTTTGGGATAATACAAACTTACCCGAGAAGGCCTCACGATTTGGCTACTGGACATCTCGTGATTTTCAACATTTAACCTTAAGAGAGCTTCTTGCTTTGGTTACTTTTTCCAACATTGTAATTGCCACAGATAGCATGATTTCTCATTTAGCAGCTGCTATGAATATACCTTCTGTATTGCTTTATGGCCCAATACAGGCAACTCTAAGATCATTACACTTTCCAAAAGCATACTCATTACAAGCCGATGTGACATGCGGTCCCTGTTTTCAACATGGAAATCGTTGTGCAATTCAAAAAAATGGGATTTCCCCATGCATGCGTAGGTTCAGTGCGGAATCTATAATGAATGCGGTAAATTCTGTTTTGAGTCCAAACTACCATCCCATTATACAGGAATCCTCTAATTTCAAATTGGAATTGGAAGGAATGAAATGCAGAATGTGTGGCTGCGAAGCAATGATGCCTTATGTAAGAAAGAAAGATACACTGTATTTTAAATGTGCTAAATGTGATACTGTACAGACTCACACTCCAAATAGTGGGCAAGATATTTTTGTTTTGCCGAAGCATCAGTTTATTGCAGGTCAAAATAAAAAGACCATTCGCTATGCAGCAAAAACCTTGATGATACTTTTGCCGACTGTACGTAAATTAGTATATAATAATGGCTGTCGTTCTCTGCTGCTTGATTTCGGCTATGGTGAAGCTCTTGCCTGCAAAATGTTGAAAGCAATAAATTTTGATGTAGAAATTTTTGAATCTGATCCTATTCAGTCTCAGCAGCCACAGACCCAATATAAACATTGGACAGACTTGGACCAGTTAATATCGTCGATGAAAAACGGGTATGATGCAATCACAATGTTGAATTCATTACAGTATATAATGGCAATGGATGTAGTATTCCCTAAAATTGTCAATTGCCTTAAGGCAAACGGCTGGCTTATATTAACATTATTTTCTATGGATAATATTGTATATTTTCGGCATACACCTATTATCGAAGCAGAAGGTTCTGGAGGGATTCCCTTAATCCCAAGCGAGACTGGATTAGATATATTCATGGCAAGATTTGGCCTCAGACGAATCTGGTTTTCAAAAATACCCAAACAAACAAGTAGTCTTTTTGTATATCAAAAAGAAGAACAAAATGTGATCGAAAAGAAAACGAGAATATAAATATGCCATTTCAAACTACTGAATGTCAACCAGAAAACATGTCTGGACCAATACAGTCACAGAAAAAACGAGTATATTACTATTTTCATCAACATCGGATTGGCGACAAGGTAGCCATTAGTGCGGCATTAAAATGGTATAAGGAACAGCACCCACAGGATTGGTTGATTGCAGTGGATGACTTTTGGTTTGAAAATGGAAAACAGCGTTCAATTCCATCTAATATTATCTTTGATGAAATTGTCAATGAATGTCTCTATAATACAACGCCTGCTGATGCAACACGTCTTGATTTTGGATGTATATGGATTCGTGTACCATGGCTTGCTCAGCAAGGGTATTACCCTTCAATCAAGGTGAGTAAGGAATGTGAAGAGCAAATGCTTAGTCGGTTTCGGTGGATGTGTTCTCCGTACGTGTGTGTGCATATTTTGGAAGATGCTCCATATAATCGAGGCAGAAATCATAATTTTACACAAATGGTTCAACTTATGAGATTTCTTTCTGGGAATGGGATGCATGTTATTCGAATAGGAAAATCATCCGGATATTTTTTGAAACAACAAACCGATTTGACTCGTTTGGGGCTTTCAGTAATGGAAAGTGCCTGCATCATAAAGCATAGCATCGCTTATATTGGTGGTGACACTGGTATGACCCATATTGCTTCCGCAGTTGGGGTGCCATGGATTCTGGCCATCTATGGGCCACCTCCTAATCAAAAACCGTGGCGAAATCATGCTAAAGCAATAGGTTGTAATGTAGATTTTTGTTCGTTGCCTTCTGTCCCCAAGGAGAGACGCACAGTCTTTTATATGCATGGCCATAAATTCTCATTGTCTAAGGCCATGGATACATGCGTAGAACATCTTTTTACGTCAGATGCACCATTACTTAGGTCAAAGTCACCTTAATTTCAGAAATGATACGGTGAGAGTTATTATTCTCTGTCTATAGAATTTGTACTTTTCTGTACAATAGAGTTTTTGCATATTAGGCAGTTTTTCTCATCACAGAAAATCCCGTCGCCATTGTTATCTTCAAGAAGTACCGGATTCATCCGGGGAGCATTGGGATCAATATGAAATTGAAGATGTTGAGCCAACTCTTCAGTCATGTGGTTGTTCATTTTTGCCAGCACATATATATCAGGATATCTAAGATATATAACGGTCTCATGAAAACCAGCACGATTCGCTATTGTACTAAATGAGCCATCTTCATAAGTTACGGCATTATCATCATCTGCCATTGCTGAACTAATTATTGCACCAGAAATGCCACGGCCAGTATATTTATCAAGTACTTTTCCTTTCAAAGGAATCCGTGCAAGTTCATCAGTGATAACTGTAATCTGTAACTTTTTATGCTCGCCATCGGCAATTTCAAATGGTTCATAATGAGTTGGGTGTGAATCGTAAAAATAAACCTCAGCTATGTATTTCCCAGCCGCTAATCCAGAAAACTGACAATGGTTCTGGAGAGGTTTTATAAACTTGCGAACTTCGTCACCTCCGGTTTTTTCACCGCGAAAAATCCTAATCTTACAGTATTCATCATCTATCTTCTCTCCCCTGACGAACAATGAGACGTTAACGTCAACAGATGCAGTTCCGCTTTTTTCAAGTAAAACAATAACAGTACCGTTGAAGGCCATACGATAGGGTCTTTTGCCTGTTTCATCCCTATAAAAAAATTTACTTTCATAATCCGGATGCCAAAGAATTAATTCCTCACGATTTCTAAGACGGGCATAGAAATTATTTTCATCCTTGTCGAAAATGCCATGTTCGTTTGTCTGCTTCCATGTCCCCCAGTGGCCTAAAACAAAACAACAATTGGCAATAGGTTCTTTTGTTTGAGCATCAAGAACTTTCAATTTCGCTTTTTTTGTGAAAAAGGAGACGCTGGTAGAATTTGATTTTGCTGATTGTTGGTTGGATTTTTTTGTGTTTTCAGTTGATATATTCTCTCCACTTGCCATTGGTAGTAATATAATGCCTGAAATAACAATAGCTGCCAGATTCACAATCCCAAGTTTTACAGTTTTCGGTATTGGTTTGTTAAGAATACGCTTAATCCTGTCAGCTAACGCTTTTTTCGACTCAACAATGCCTATCAATCGCAATGACAAAATGGTACGGCTAAAGGTCAGTTTAGAAATACTTAGCAGGGTTTCCGAATAGTTCTCGGCTTGCTCGCCTATAGCCACTAATACCATCTCGTCGACAGCCTGCTCCCTTACTTTGCGGATAATCGCATTGGCCAGCCAGAGCAGAGGGTTGTAAAAATAAACAATTTGCAGTATTGTCTGAAACAGACTAATCCATAAATCCCCCCGTTTTATATGAACCAACTCATGTAAAAAGATCAATTTTAAATCCTCTGTTTTCAATTTATCGGACAAGCCATGCGGAATCAGGATTGTTGGCCGAAACAAGCCGCAAACTGATGGACTGGCAACAATTGGTGATAGCTTCAATGCTGTATGGCTGCTTATTTTCATGTGTCTACGACAAAGATCAAAAATATCAAACATTGAATTATTTGGGTTCTTTGATTGAACAAGCAATTTCCTTACGAAGAACATTCGCCGAACTAGTAATAAACACATTACTATCACAACAGCCAGCCATCCCAAAAAAACAAAACCATGCCAAGTTAAAGAGACATTTCCTTGCAAAGAAGGTAGCACTATAGTATCGTTGGTAATTGGCTTTGGTAATACATTAAGAGAAGATCCTGTAATATGCATTTCTGAAAAGCTTGTCTTACCGGTTGGCCTATTATTTGGTAAATTCATCATCGGCTGCCTATCACCAGCAATGGAATTTTGATTAACGAAATTGGGGAGTACCTCTGAAAACCACCCCCCCAAACCTATTGGTGATAAAAGCGTGGTTGGCAATACAAGTTTAACCAAAACTAATGTCCAGAGACAATAACGAAATACTGCTCGGATTTTTTCCCGAAAAACCAAATCAAACACAAGCAATGCAATGATAAGTGCACAGGACTGGACTAGCATTGATGTCGAAAAATTAACAAAAATTTTACCGCTTAAATTTAAGAAGTCTATTATTTTATCCATGATATTATCTCCCTATTTTTAAAAATTCACTTTAATTATACCATTCTATTTTTGTTTTGAGCCAGTTTTTCTAAATTTTCTTTGTTTGATTAAATGTTCAAGTTGGTGATACTCTTCATCAGAAAGTTGGTCATTTTCAATTAAAAATTGCATCATAGGAGTAAAAGTTCCATCAAAGGCTCTTTTAAGTGTTCGTGCAATTTCGTTTTTGCAGGCACAATGTCGTGTAATAATCGAACGGTAGAGATAAAGGTTGCGAATTTTTTCAGCTTTTAAAAGTCCTTTTTTGACCATACGATCCATCATCGTTTTGACTGTGGTGTAAGCCCAGCCCTTTTGGGATTGGAGTGCCTCCTGTACTGTTGGTGCTGCACAAGGTTCCATATCCCACACTTTTTGGAGAATCATCCACTCGCTTTCGAAAAGTTCAAGATTTTCTTTTTTCATAATAATTCCTTGCATCTATTTGAGTAATGAATAATCTACTTTGGTAGATATTGCAAGCATAAAATGCATTCAGTGGAAAAGTTTCCCGAGTTCATTTTTAAACCGACAACAAATATATCTTTTAAAAACTTAGCCAACTAATAACATATTGGTATAGCATGAGTTATGAAGACTAAGAATAACTGTTTTTGGCCAATATTTTCACTATAATTCTGGGTTTTCTGTACAAAATATGAAAATTTTATGGATGCCTTATGAGAATTCGGTCTTTGACAGTGTTGTTAATGACGCCCGCTAACCGGCTTAACTTGGCTTTAATATTACAAAGATTATTTTTGCAGCCATTGCTCCATCGGTAGCAAGTTCACGGACTGACGTAGCACGGGGTCAACGTTTGTGTAAATTTTGTTCGTAAGTATCGGTGATGAATGTTCCAAAAGCCGCTGTGTAACAGCCGTTCATACTCCATTTTGAGCCAAAACCGAGCCAAAGGTTTTACGTAAATCGTGAAACTTTAAATCAAGCAGGCTGGCATCTCTGCATATCCTTTTCCATTTTCTTGGGCTGAATTTATCGCGGAATAGCTTTTCGCATCCAGAATTATATTCATCGACGAACTTTCTGACCTCTATTATAACAGAATGTGGCACAGGACGTGAACCCAAGCTTTTTCCGGTTTTTTTGCTTGCCGTGGTTATACAATTTCTTTCAAAATCAATATCAGAAATCTTCAACGAGTCAATATCTCCACGCCTCAAACCTGTTCCCAATGCCAATAAAACCCTCATTCGCATTGCCGGATAAGGTGTAGATGCTTCCAGCAGCCTTTTTATTTGAATATCATTCAGTGATTTGACAGGCCGTTCATCCTCTTTTAATTCCTTAATTTTTATGTTCCCATTCAAATATCTATTTCCCCTGCACCAGTTAACAAATGTTTTCAGATTTCTGATGTCCTTGTTGAGAGTCGGACGTTTTACCTCATTGCCTCTTTGCAGAATGAATTTGTCGATAACATTTTGAGTAATTTGTTTTGAACTGCATTGTCCTGCAAGCCTTGTAAAGTTTCTCAAAGACAAGGCAATTTCGTAAAGTGTGCCTTCAGTAACACCTTGGACTTTTTTGGCTTCCCTATACTCTGTGATCATTTGTTTCCAGTCTGCCGTTACCTGGCCTGTAAAAACATCAGAATTAAGTTGGGTATATTTGAGATGCTTGTAATGTTCAGCCAGTTCTTTACTGGGCAGAGCTTTTGCTTTACGATTTCCGCTTTCATACCAGCCAACCCACCAGCCGTTTATATTTTTCCGCTTGTAAATCCAAACCTTTTTCATAGTATCTATTGTATCGTAAATATAGAGGTGTGAATCAAGCGGCAAATTGAACTGAAAAACACATAAATCGGTGACAGTTTGGAGACATGCGATAAAGTATCAAAGTCTTATGCTTTGTAAGATTTTGTTTTAGAGGTGGTTATAAAAGGTAACGATTTGGTGCCTTCCAGATTATATATCTTATTACCTTTATATAATCTTGGCGATATTTGATTGGGTTGATGTAAACTTCGGCAGGGTGTTGATAGCGCCTGCAACATCCAGAAGTGTCGGATCCGTGTAAATGTTCATTGTTAAATGAATCGATGAATGTCGCATCGCTGCCTGTGCAACACGAGGTGCTACACCGGCTTTACTAAGATGAGTTCCAAAGGTATGACGCAGGGCATGAACATCAAGCGTTCGACCTCGCTCATCGGTTTTTTCGATTCCGGCAGCCGCGAGGTCCCGGTCAAATATACCTACCATTGAATCTGGCATATCAAATAGCGGCATGGTGGCAGACAGACGCAATGGTATAGTACTTCGTTGGAATTTTTCCTGCATGAATGTTCGAATTTCATCGGCAAGATCTTTTCGAAGCGGTATCTCTGCTCCGCGACCGGCTTTTTCATCTTTGGCTTTAAGTTCCAAGTAAGGCTGTTTGGCTTCAAGCCAAACTTGACCAATTGTAATACTTGCGAGTTCGCCCTTGCGAAGACCAGTTAATGCTAATACCTTGTATATTAATGAACGTTCATAT
>Ga0154577_1074_pt4 | contig 16508 bp, 18 predicted proteins | sample RifGroF2_FD_116006 | JGI IMG/M metagenome (GOLD analysis project Ga0154577, IMG submission 116006) | Planctomycetes bacterium GWF2_42_9
AACTGCCGGTGATGACGGCGAAATATACTTCGTTCACGATAACGGTATTGTTCCCGAACGCGCCGGGCGTTGATGTAAGTACGCCTGTTCAGTATTGCGGATACCCGGTTGGTAAGGTTACAGACATTGCGCCGCCAAAACCATATCGGCAGCCAGACGGCACGTTCATTTATCAGGTCGCGGTCGATGTTTCAATTTCGAACGATTACAATGACATACCATCGAATGCTAGAATAAAACTTTTCCGCCGAAGTATGGGCAGCAGTTTTATAGAGATATCAAATATTGTTTCCTCGCCGGAGGAATTAAACAAGCTGAAACCCAAATATCTTACAAAAGGTATGGAAGTGCAGGGTGAGACCGGCGGAAACGATTTGATACCGGAAGATTTGCAGAATAAAATGAAAACGCTTTTTGTGAAAGTCGGCGTTCTGGTTGATAACGTTAATATGATTGTCGGCGATCCTAATAACCAGGCGAATGTAAAAAGCACGCTTGCGAATCTCTCGAAGGCAACGGAAGAATCGATCACGACATTGCAGTCGGTTCGTGAATTTTCAAATACAGCAAATGCAAAAGTCGCTACCGTTTCCGACAGCTTGATCCAAACAAGCGATCAGCTTGGCGAGACACTCACAGAAATTCAACGGCTGGTAAATAAAATCAACGCAGGCCATGGTACGGTCGGCAAATTAATGAACGATGATAAATTGTATTATAATCTTGTCGAAAGCAGTGAAGAACTTAAACTCGCACTTGATAAAATGAAAAAAGTAATGGATAAAACAAGCGAGAAAGGCATACAGATTAAATTATTTTAGAACCCCATAATTTCAAATTAAGGATGAGGTAACAATTTGGTACATTTAATGTCAGGCAATGAGGCCATTGCCCGCGGAGCCTACGAAGCAGGCGTAACATTCGCAGCAGGTTATCCGGGCACGCCTTCCACGGAAATTCTCGAAAATGTCGTTCAGTATAAAAAAGATATATACTGTGAATGGGCGCCTAATGAAAAGGTAGCGTTCGAAGCGGCGGCGGCGGCATCGTGCGCGGGGGCGAGAGCAATCGTTACGATGAAGCATGTCGGTTTAAATGTCGCTGCGGATCCGCTGATGACTTTAAGCTATATCGGAGTTGAGGGCGGTTTTGTTTGCATAGTCGCTGACGATCCCGGAATGCACTCTTCGCAGAATGAACAGGATAGCAGAAATTTCGCACGATTTGCAAAAATTCCTATCTTTGAACCTGCCGACAGCAGCGAAGCAAAAGAATTTTTGATCGCAGCGATAGAAATTTCCGAAAAATACAAAACGCCTGTACTCCTGCGGACAACGACGCGCGTAAGTCATTCGCGAAGTCTCGTGCAGTTCGGCGAGCGCAAAGAAAATACAAAAACTATCGGGCTGGAAAAAAATCCGGCGAGATTTGTTCCGGTTCCGATGTACGCAAGAGAAATGCGGAAAAAAGTCGAGCAGCGGCAGATTGACGCGGCGATGCTCGGCAGCAAAAACGGGAATCTCAACAAAATTGAATGGTCCGATACTTCGCTTGGCATTATTACTTCATCGATCGCGTATCAATATGTTCGTGAGGTTTGGCCGGATGCTTCGGTTTTGAAACTTGGATTATCGTTTCCGTTCCCGGATGAATTAATAAAAGAATTCGCGGCGGGAGTTAAAAAGGTTCTCATTGTTGAAGAGCTTGATGATTTCCTCGAAGAACATATTCGAGCGATGGGAATTAAATGCGTTGGCAGAGAATTTGTGCCGGGTATGGGCGAGCTTTCAATTTCGACTTTACAAAAATCCCGCGCGATGATGGAAGGCAAAGAAGTGCCTACTGAAAAGCCGCTGAAATATGTAAGCGAACTTCCGGCAAGGCCGCCAGTGTTGTGTCCGGGTTGCCCGCATAGAGGAATTTTCTACGCACTATCGAAACAGGATGTTATCGTTACCGGCGACATCGGCTGTTATAGTCTCGGAACGTTCAAGCCATTGAGCAGGCTCGATATTATTCTTTGTATGGGCGGCGGCGTTTCGATGGCACACGGTCTCGATAAAGCAGGCGAGAAAAGAAAAGTTGTCGGCATTGTTGGCGATTCGACATTTTTCCATTCTGGCATCACAGGCCTTTTGGATATCGCATACAACAAAGGCAAATCGACAATAATCGTTGTCGATAACAGAACGACCGCGATGACAGGCCATCAAGACAATCCAGGAACAGGCAAGACTCTGATGGGCGAAGATACAAACGCGGTATCGATCGAAGAAATCGGAAAAGCGTGCGGCATAAAACGTGTCGTAACAGTTTTCCCGTATGATTTGGAAAAAACGCAAAAAGCAATCGAAGAAGAATTGAACGCCGATGAACCTTCACTGATCGTTTCGCGTGCACCGTGTCCGCTTCAGGAAAAACGAAAAGTCGGATACATCCGTGAAATCAATAAAGAACTTTGCAAAAAATGCAAGATGTGTTTGAAACTTGGCTGCCCTGCAATCGACGGCGCGGGCGAGAAACCTGAAATCAACGAACTTCTTTGCAACGGCTGCGGACTTTGCGAGCAGGTATGCAGATTCAACGCGATCACCGCAACAAAGGAGGCATAATAATGACTGACAACAAAATTACAAGTATAGTTCTTGCAGGCGTGGGCGGACAGGGAATATTGCTGGCGAGTGAAATTTCGGCACAAGCCGCTATGCTGGCAGGCTACGATGTGAAAACAAACGAAGTGCACGGAATGGCACAGCGCGGCGGATCGGTGCTTGCTCAAATCAGATACGGCAAAAAGGTTTACAGCCCGCTGGTCGCAAAAGGAACAGCGAGCGTTCTGGTTACACTGGAGCAAATCGAAGCGCTGCGATTCGCTGACTATCTCGCTGATGACGGTTTTTGCGTCGCGAATTCACAAGCGATCATCCCGGTTACAGTTTCGATGGGCGCGGCAAAATACCCGCAGAATGTCAAAGAGATGCTTGATGATGTTTTCAAGAAACTGGTCTTTATCGACGCTGCGAAAGTCGCGATCGAATGCGGAAATATCAGAGCGGCCAATACTGTTCTGCTTGGCGCAATGTCTAATCATCTTGATTTGCCGCACGAATGCTGGCACAAAGCGATCGAAGTCGCGGTTAAAGGCAAATACACCGATTTAAATATCAAGGCGTTTGAAGCGGGACGAAATTACAGATGAGTAATAATTTTTTCAAAAAAGAAGCTGAAACCGCATCCCTGGACTCGATTCGCAATCACCAACTTGAAAAATTAAAATTAATCACTAATCACGTTTACTCATCTAACGCAGCTTATAAAAAATTATTCGACGCAAAAGGCGTTCATCCGAAAGATATTAAAACGCTGGATGATATTGTAAAGCTGCCGTTCACGAATAAAGATGCTTTCAGGGAAAGCTATCCGATAAATCTTTGCTGTGTCGAAAAAAATCAGCTCGCTGAAATGCATATGTCCAGCGGTTCGACCGGAACACCCGTTGTTATGCCATATACTCTGGCGGATATAGGCCAATGGGCGGACTGTATGGCAAGATGCTATTATATGGCGGGCGCAGAGAAAGGCGATACCGTTCAAATCACGCCATCGTTCGGATTGTTCAATGGCGGATTCGGAATGTATCATGGAGCAAGAGCGGCGGAATTATTTATCGTTCCAACAGGCGCGGGCAATACGCAAAGACAAATCAAGCTCGCAAAAGATTTCAAAACAAAAGTTCTGACCGGCGTTGTCAGTTACGGCATACGAATTATGGAAGTAATGGAAGAAATGAAAGAAAAACTGCCCGATTTGAAAATCGGTATCTTCGGTGCAGAAATTTTCAGCGAATCCATCAGAAAAAAAATCGAAGCCGGTTTGGGCATTGAGACATTCGACATTTATGGTATGACTGAAACAGGCGGCGTAGGTACGCTTGGTATGGATTGCTGTGCACGCAGCGGAATTCACATCTGGGAAGATCATTACTATATCGAAGTATTGGACAAAGAAACGAACAAGCCTGTACAAGACGGTCAATTCGGCGAACTGACAATTACATCGCTCACCAGACAGGCGCTGCCGGTGATCAGATTCAGAACAGGCGATTTATCGAAAATTATTTCGCGTGAAAAATGCTCATGCGGCAGAACGCACGTTCGCATCGCACCGATCACGGGCAGAGTTGACGATATGCTGATCGTTAAAGGCGTAAACTTCTTCCCGCGTCAGGTTGAGCAGGCACTTTTGCAAATACCCGGCGTTGGCTCCAATTACCAGATCATAATGGAAGAAATCGACGGCGTGCAGGATGTACGAATAAACGTCGAAGCGGATTCAAGCGTTACCGGTTATACCGTTGAAAAAGTTTTGAAAGAAACGCTGGGCTTTAGTCCGAAAGGCGATGTATTCCCAATCGGAGGGCTGCCGAGACAGGAAGGAAAAGCACAACGGGTGTTTTATAAGAAATAATATAAAAAATTAAATATAAAATATAAAAATTGCGGAATCTGTTTAAGTGATTTCTCCGCTTCGTCCCGTTTCACGAGACTACGGTCGAAATGACATTATTACGTTAAATAAAATTAAATATGGAGGCTAAAATGAAAAAGTACGTGTACCTGGTTGTTTGTTTTCTCCTTATCTGCACATTTTTAAACGGCTGCAAAAAAGACAACGGCGGCACTGCCGATAAACCTGTAACTATTACCCTCACTTACGCGAACTTTCCCCCTGCATCGACATTTCCGTGTGTTCAGATGGAAAGATGGAAAACGGAAGTTGAAAAACGTACAGACGGCAAAGTTGTTGTCAAAACATTTCCGGGCGGAACCCTGCTCGACGCAAAAGATATGATGGATGGCGTTATCGCGGGTCAGGCCGATATAGGATGCTTATGTATGGCTTATCAGCCGGGCAGATTCGCTGTAACCAATGCTCTCGCCCTGCCGTTTGGAATCAAAGACGCGAAAACCGGCAGCAAAATGCTCTGGGATTTATATAATAAATACAAACCAGCGGAATTTGAACAGGTAAAAGTTTTGACAATGTTCACGACGGCACCATCGAATATTATGAGCCAAAAACCAATCAGAAGTCTGGCGGATATAAAAGGCATCTCGCTGCGGGCATCGGGCGGTGCGGGCGAAATTTTGCAGGCTTGGGGCGCGAATATGGTTGGTATGCCGATGAGCGCAACCCCGGAAGCATTGCAGAAAGGCGTTGTTCAGGGCCTTTTCTCATCGCTGGAAGTTATGAAGGATTTCAGCTATGCCGAACTTTGCAGATATGTAACTATGACGGATACTTCGATTTATCCGTTCGCGGTTGTTATGAATAAAGCTAAATTTGATGCGATGCCTGACGATGTGAAAAAAGTATTCGATGATTTGGCCGAAGAACAAATGAAATGGACTGGCGATTATATGGATAACCACGTTGATGAAGCAATCGCGTTCTCGAAGGAAAAATTCCAAGTTGAATTTATTGAACTTTCGGACGAACAAAAAGCAGAATGGAATAAAAAACTTGAACCGATTATCGCAAAATGGGTTGAAGATAACAAAGCGAAAATACCCGCACAGCAGATTGTTGATGATTTGAAACAAATGATGACGGAACCGGCTGAATGATTAAAGTTTTGGATAAAATTGATTTCGTGCTCCGCAAGATTATCGTATCGATCGGCGGCGCGGTTCTTTTGATAATGCTCGGACTTACGGTCGCGAATATTGTGATGCGTAAGTTCGGAATGCCGATTCAGGGCACTTTCGAATTTACGGGTTTATTCGGCGCAATAGTCGCAGCAGCGGCGCTTGGCTACACACAAAAAAGAAAAGAAAATATCGCGGTGGATATAGTCGTAAATCATTTTCCAAAATCATTACGGATTATCGCGGCGATTCTGAACGATACTGCTTGTACGGCTTTTTCCGTTTTGGCGGCGTGGCAGATTACAAAAATCGGGCTGAAACATCTCGAAAGCGGCGAAGTTACCGAAACACTGCGAATTGTCGCTTATCCATTTATTTTTATTACCGCTGCCGGATTCGCGGCACTGGCGTTTGTTTTTATCATCGATTTGTTTAAAAACTTCGTAAGCAAAGATAACAGCGTCAAACCTCTTTCCACTTCTGTTGAAATCAATCTGGAAGAAGGTGTTCAATGAGCCAAACGATGATTGGCCTTTTGGGCATCGGCGTTTTGATGGTGGTGTTGTTTTTGACCGCGACGCCTGTATCTTTTGCTCTGGCGATTGTTGGATTTTTAGGCTTCTGCTGTGTTGTATCTTTCGACGCGGCTGTTAATATGGTCGGGTCGGTGCTGTGGTCAACATTCTCGAAATACGACCTGACAGTTATTCCGATGTTCGTGCTGATGGGGCAAATCGTCTTCTACTCCGGCATAAACGAAAAACTTTACCGCACGGCTTACAACTGGATCGGCCACATCCGCGGCGGCATCGCAATGGCAACCGTTATGGCCTGTTCACTGTTCGCGGCGATTTGCGGCTCAAACACGGCAACAGCTGCGACGATGTCGACGGTAGCTTTGCCTCAGATGAAAAAATATAATTACAACCCAAAGTTAAGCACCGGATCTGTCGCAGCGGGTTCTACTTTGGGCGTTGTGATTCCGCCAAGCGTTGTTTTCATTTTGATCGGCCTATCGACGGAACAATCGATAGTAAAATTATTTTATGGCGGATTCGGCGCAGGACTTGTTCTTACGCTTCTGCTTGTACTGAACGTATATATAGTTTGCAGCATTAAACCGAACTGGGGGCCGGTCGGCGATAAAGTGGATTTCAAAACAAAACTCCGATCGCTTGCCGGCACAGGCGAAGTAATTCTGCTTTTCGTTTTGATATTGGTTGGCCTTTATGTAGGCTTCTTCACACCCGCGGAAGCAGGCGGCGCTGGTGCGTTTTTAGCTTTAGTTATTGCTGCGATCCGCAAACAGATGAGCATCAAACAATTCATCGGCGCTTTAAAAGATACGCTGCGTGCATCGTGTATGGTAATGATGATCGTGGCGGGCGCGATGATTTTTGGCAAATTCCTCGCGGTTACAAGAATGCCGTACAACCTCGCGGATTGGGTTCTGACTTTGGCGGTTCCGAAAATTGTAATTATGATAGTAATTTTTGGAATTTATGTAATCGGCGGAATGATAATGGATGCTTTGGCGCTTTTGATTATTACTATCCCGATATTTTTCCCGGTCGCGACAAGTCTGGGCTATGACCCATTATGGTTCGGCGTTACAATCACTGTGATAACAACATTCGGCGCAATCAGCCCGCCGGTCGGCGCTGTTACTTTTGTGGTTGCCGCGATGGCGAAGGATGTGCCGATGAAGGATGTTTATAAAGGCGTGAGCATTTTTGTGCCTGCGTATATCATTTGCATAATACTGCTGATGCTTTTCCCCGCAATCGCAACGTATTTACCTTCGCTTCTGAAATAGCCACTGGGTATGATTTTTTGTTTTAGCCACAGAGTCCACAGAGATACCTTTTATATTTCAACTACCTCGCTGGCTTCATAAGGCGGTGCAGTTGTCAGTTGGAAACTTTCATCGATAGCGTTCTGCTTAAACGCCTGTCTTATTTCCTTTATAGCGATTTGCGGAGTGTTTCTCTCATTGCTTAAATGACCAAGCATAACCGCTGTCGGATTTTTTTTGCTTTTCTTGATAACATCACAAATAAAATGCGCAGTTTTGGGATTTGGCATATGATACAGACTGTTGGGATTATAAAATTTTCTCAACAGCTCCATATCGTAGTTTGATTCGACAAAAATAAAATCCGCATCGGTAAAATATTTTTCCAAATCTTTCGCATCTCGAAAATCTGTCGCGACAACCATTTTTTTATCATTATGATAAATCACAAAACCGCACGTCAGAAAATACGGATGGTGCGGAATCTGAAACGGCTCAATAATTAAATCTTTTACCTCGAATTTTTTCGTTTCGTAATAATCGACTTTCAATTTTTCCAGGCCGGTGTATCGAAAATGCTTGCTTCGCAACGCATCGGCACAGTTCTTATGAATCCGCAGCTCAATGCCTTCTTCTTCAATAATTCTCATTGGGTAAAAACTGATATGGTCGGAATGCAGATGCGAAACGAGGATCATATCTATTTCTTTGGGATTTTTTATGTTTTGCGAAAGAATTTTTCGGGTCTGCCGCATAGTACCAAGCCCGCAATCGAGCAGGATTGTGGTTTTATCTGTGCTGACAAGCAGGCAGTTTCCGCTGCTGGAACTTCGTAATGATTGAAACTGTAATGGCATCCAAGCCCTTTATTTTAAAACACTTATGACATTAAACCAATTAAGCAACGTAAACATCATAACATCTTTTATATTTAAGGGTAAAAAATTTTGAAAAAAAATGTTTGACAACCTACTACAATGTGTATTATAAGTATTAATACATTTATAAAAGGAAGGCCAATATGGCACTTTGGATACAAATATCATCAGGTTCGCCGGAGCCTATTTACTCGCAGATAGTCGAACAGATCAGACAAGCAATCGCAAAAGGAGAGCTTGGCATTGGTGAAAAACTGCCGGCCGTTCGTAAACTTGCATCCGAGCTTATCATCAATCCGAATACTGTCGCAAAGGCTTATACCATTCTCGAACAGACAGGTTTTGTAATCACAAAAACTGGTTCTGGAACTTTTATCACGGACCCGAAACTTCGACATCATGACGCTATCGATATGAACGCTCTTGCGGAAAGAATCGATTCAGTTATCGCACGCGGATTAAGTCTTGGCATCAGCGGTGAAGAAATGATTAGTTTATTTAACAACAGGTTAAACGCTTTTGTAAAAAATAATGACGGGGACAAAAAATGAGCGAAATTGTTTTAGAGACAAGCGGACTTACAAAGTATTTCAAAGACAAATGTGTGGTCGACCATCTGGATTTGAAAATTCCGAAGGGATGCGTGTGCGGATTTCTTGGTCGAAATGGCGCAGGCAAAACAACAACGATCCGAATGCTGATGGGACTTTTGAAACCGACGACAGGAAACTGTTCGCTTCTGGGCTGTGATTGTCAGGATTTAACGCCGGCGATTAGACAGCGAGTGGGTTATGTAACCGAAGGCCACAGATTATATAAATGGATGAAAATCGGCGAGCTGGAAAAATTTCAGCGGGCGTTTTTCCCTAATCAATGGGATGAAAAACTTTTCAACGATATGATTGAATATTTTGAGCTTTCCAAGACACAAAAGATTAAACATCTTTCCAACGGCCAGCGGGCACAGGTTTCTCTTGCACTTACGCTTGCGCCGAATCCTGAATTACTAATTATGGATGACCCGACACTTGGGCTTGATGTAGCTATACGCAGAGAATTTCTTGAAGGGGTTATTCATCTTATTACACGTCAGGGCAGGACGATTCTATTTTCAAGTCATATCCTTGCCGATGTCGAACGAGTGGCCGATAGAATTGTTGTAATTGGTAAAGGCATATTAAAAGCAGACTGCACACTGGAGAAATTCAGAAGCACAATCAGAAAATACATAATCACTTTCGATACAAATATTCCAACTGAAATTAATATTGAAGGATTACTGCACTGTCGGTCTGACGGCAATTTACTTGAAGTTACGGTAGTGAACACTTCGGAAAATGCAATTCAAGATTGGGCCAATGCAGGCGGCGCAAAGGATTGCAAAAAGGCCGCATTAAACCTTGAAGATCAGTTCATCGAATTTACATCGCCGGTAAAAAAAGGGAAACTCTTTGATTGGGAGTACAAATAATATGAGATTCAGAGCATTGATTTATAAAGAATTACGTGAATGTATGCCGATCGTGAGCGGTTTATCATTAATACTATTAATATTGGGCTTTATGATGATGCGGTTTTTATATTCCACAGTAAGGGTTGCTGAAATCAAACCAGTTTATGAAGTTTGTGGCGGATATTTATTGGCGTTTTCAATTGTATTGGGCATCATATTAAGTGTACGGCAATTTTATATTGAATTTTCAATGAAACTATGGGGCTTTTTGCTTCATCGATCGGTAACCAAAGAATCGATACTTTTTGCAAAGATATTTACAGGTTTTATTTGTTTCATTCCATTTTTATCTATGTGGACAATTTTTTATTTTTATACTAAACCCGTTTTTGTTACTCCTCCTGAACTCTCATATTTATGGAAGGGATTTGTTTTTGCAGCATTTGGATATGTTTCATATTTAGCCGTTACGCTTTCGACATTGAGCCAAGCAAAATGGTACACAACGAAAAAGATGGGCATCGTATTCGGCCTGTGGATGTTTATTATGCTTATGATACAATGGCGATTATTAGGTGCGTGGCTGGTTATTATTATTTCAGCATCAATTCTGCTTATACAAATTACAGATTTATTTTTGAACCGTGAATTCGAATAGAGGAATACACTTATGAAGACAAAAGATTTTTTCAGATATACCGCAAGACCCTTAAATATATTTGTTCTGGTTTGTATATTGATTTTTATAATCTTTTTTTTAGAAAAAATAGCTGCTAACTTTTTTATCGTGTTCACACAACAGGATACACATAACAAACAAGAAGCAATAGAATCATATTTCACGGTGGTTTCTCCATCGGTATTTTACGGTTTCAACAAAATTATTGAAAATTATCCGATTAACTTCGATTTGATCTTTCCTAACGATAGAGAAGGATTAGTAAAGGTGTATTTTGAAATAATAACTGATTCTTACCCTAGAAATTTACTTATTAATATTCCTCTTAGTTTTCTAATGATGCTTTTTACATTCTGGCACGGATGGGCGAGGAAAAATAATCGAGTTTGTTTTGGTCTATGGATTATATTTGTAGGAGTATTCGGCCTTGCAGGTTTACTCACATATTTAGGATTGAATCATACAACCACAATAAAATGTCCTGCCTGCGGAAAAAATAGAAATCTGGAACAAGATAAGTGTATCAGATGCGATGCGAAACTGCCGGGAGCAAAAGCGTTGATAATTGCAGATTAACTTTGCCACAGAGAAATATATTTTAAATTAAAATTCCTGCAATGCAGGCGGTCATAAAACACGCCAGCGTGCCGGCTATCATAGCTTTAAAACCAAGCTGCGCGAAATCGTTTTTCCGCTCCGGTACAATCGTGCTCATTCCGCCAATCAAAATCGCGACCGAACCGAAATTCGCAAAACCGCAAAGCGCGTAAGTCGTTATCGTGAACGAACGCGGTGAAATTAATTCCTTAGCTTTGCCAAGATCAATGTATGCGATAAATTCATTGAGCACAATTCGTTCGCCAAGCAGCGAACCGACAAGCGGCGCATCTTTCAAATCAATTCCCATAATCCACGCAAGCGGCGAAAATATCCACCCCAAAATTCGCTGCATTGTAATTGGCTCTGCATTTAAGTTTGGCAGAAAATGCAGCAGCCAGTTAATAAGATACACAAATGCGATAAAACATATTATTACGGCAGCAATACTGATAGCCATTCTTGCGCCATCGACCGCACCTCGGCACGCGGCTTCAAGTACGTTGACATCTTCGCGCGGGATTGCAACTTTAACCACGCCCTTGGTTACCGAAGTTTCTGTTTCGGGAACCATAATTTTCGATAGGACTATAGCGGCAGGCGCGGAAATAATCGAAGCGGTTAGCAAATGGCCTGCGTCTGCGCCGAAGCCTGTATACGCGGCGAGAGTCGCACCGGAGATTGTCGCCATTCCGCCGGTCATCATCGCCATAATTTCAGAACGCGTCATTGATTTTATATAAGGTCTGATTACCAGCGGCGCTTCGGACATACCCATAAAAACATTGGCCGCCGATGCAAGAGATTCGGAGCCGGAAGCGTCCATCACGTAGACCATAATCTTCGCCATAATTTCGACGAGCTTTTGAAGGATGCCGAGGTGAAATAAAACTGTCATCAGCGATGATACAAAGATAATTGTCGGTAAAACTGAAAACGCAAAAAAGTGTTCTCTGAATGCTGGGCCAAATACAAATTCCGAACCTTTAGCGGAAAACGCGATTAAATTTGTTATTACGCTGCCGACTTTATCAAAAACATTATGCCCGATCGAGGTGCAAAGTGTAATAACCGCAAAGACAAATTGCAGAATTATTCCGCTGACGATCAAACGCCAGTTCATCTTTTTTTTGTTGGTTGAAAGCAGCCAGGCAAGAAGCACCATCACAAACAGGCCCGCAACGCTTATCAATCTTTGCATACACTAACTCCGATAGAAAACCGGTATTATAGCCACTAAGACACGAAGACACAAAGAAATTTAAGATTGAAAGCTGCCTCTAATTCCCACTATCCAGCAAATAAGGTTGACCTTTAATCCGTTCAAAATCTTCATTGCGTATAAAAGGCCAAATGTCGGGATTTCCATATTGCCGCATTTCTTCATCTTGCTTATTAGATTCGTAATTATTGAACGCCTTAAAAACATAACAGACTGATATCGCAGCAACTATCATAGGTATAATAAAAACAAGAAGCAAGAATCCATGATGATGAAAGATTAAAATGTTTCATTGCTATCGGCAATGTTACCATGCAAAAAATCACAAAAATACACGCTGCCAGAAACACACCAAAATAAAACAGAAGTCGTGAGATCCTCCCACTCCAGACCATGCTGCATCAAAGATTGCTGAAAGTGCAGTATCCTTGCTGCCCTTGATTATCTCAAAGCTCTTATCCTCAAATTCATCGTTAGTCATTTGTCCAGCGACAAAGTGCCGTAACTGTTCTGCTAATTGCTTTCGGCCTATTGTATCAACCATTAAACACCTCAATCCATCTTTGCATATTATAATATATTGGATAAGGAGTACAAGGTATTAGTTGACTTGCAAAAGGATTGACTGCAACTAGAGACAAGTTTTACCTATAAAAAAACTAACTCCGTGACAGCGGAGTTAGTTAATTGTTTTGTAAGCGTTTATTTTTATAAGGAGGCTTTAACGCTTAGTGCATATCGAACAGGGACTGTGTTTTGATGATCGTAACCTGATCAGGATATGCGTGGAACGCGTGAATGTGCAGCTCATCACGGCGGGCTTCGAAGTCGATATAGCTGAACGGCTCGAGGCCGGCAACAGCCTGTTTCGGAAACTTCACAAACATACCGCGATTGCGTGCGAACTTTTCAAGGTCGCTGTGACTTTGACGATAAAGATTTGGACTCATTTTCTCGACCTGGAAATCAGTCATATAGCTCATACCTTTGGCGAGCGTACATTTGTGATTTCTTTGGCCTGCAAAACGGAAACGTTCAATCAGCCCCCGACGAGGCAGCAGTTGAGTCGGTGTGCTGATAAGTTCGGAAAGACAAAGTTCGTTCGAGAATACACTAACAACATGCGAACCGCCTGTGGCCCATATCAATGCTTCATATTTATCCGTTTTAATAGATCGCTTTTCAAAAATATTGAAAAGCTCCGGATGAAGCGGCCTTTGATAAAGCGTGAAGGTCAATTCGCTGACTACTACATTTGTATTTGGTGTATCCATCTTTTAAAACCCATCCAGAACGACATTTCTTCTTGTTCTTATGCTGTCATATTAGCAAAATCAACAGTTTAAATCAAGGCTGTTATCAGTATTGATAATGCGGTTTTATACTCTTATAGGACGATTATTACACAAATTCAGCAAATAGAAGCAATAAGGATTGTCAAAAAAGTAATAAAAATTTTTAATATACCCCAAAAATCCTATTTATTTTTTGGTGATCGCTATTTTCAGTACTGTTTAAACAATAAAATGTTCAGAATGGTTGCGATAATATCGTAGAAAATGTGTGCGCCGGCGACAATACCGAACCCCCTTACTACGAAAATGACAGCGAAGTACATTCCGGCTATGGTCCGAAAAATAAAAGGTGCGAGTGCGAAAAGTTCGGAGCGTGCGAATCGGCCGTGAATAAAAACGAAGTGATGATGCAGGCTAAAAAGCACTGCTGAAATTAGTATTGAAAACAAAATGGAGTTTGTCTTATTTACGCCTAGTATGGTTTCAAAAAACAGCATTAGAAGACAAATTAAAACCAGTCTGAAAATCAGCTCTTCGTAAATGCCGGCTCCAATCCCTGTAATGATATCCATTGAAAAATTGTGGCCGCTCATCATTGATGCCATTTCGGGCAGTACCGCTGCCAATCTTTGCCCCTGCTGCGATGGGCGATTAAGAACCATAGCAAGAACAATCAACGGCAAAGAAATTGTGATGCACTCGCCGGTCATCACAAGAAAATCCGACCAGACGATTTTCCACGGCAGCCGGGAAGTGATTTGCAGAACAATAAGCGTAACTATTATTACCAGCGGTGCGCAAATCCACGAAACTTTGCCGTTCATACCGATATAGTGCAGGAAATTTTGAATCCAGACAAACGCGACAACTCCGCCTCGAATATGACTGGCCGGGTCGACAAGGATTTGCGGATTGATCTTCAGAACAAGGATTTCGTACAGGATGATGAAAGGCAGCAGAAATATCAGTGCGTAAATGGATCGGCCTGTGCGGCCAAAATATCCGTTTTTCGCCGCTGTTTCCAGACTTTGCCTGCTTACTTTAGATTCCTTTCTATTCATAATGTATGGGAGTTTACCTGAAATGATCCAAGAAATCAAAATATATCATTTGACCTTGGCAAAAATCTATTAATAATGCACTATATGACACGAGATAAGATACAGCAGATTTATGAATCGCTCTTCAAACGGTTTGGGCCGCAGTTCTGGTGGCCGGGCGAAACGAAAGACGAAATTATCGTCGGGGCAATTCTGACCCAGAACACAAACTGGCAAAATGTTGAAAAGGCAATCGCAAACCTTAAACAGGCATCGGTAATGAGCCTTGAAAAGCTGCACGATTTGCCGCAGGATGAAATTGCAGAGCTTATCCGCCCTGCCGGTTATTACAACATCAAAGCCAAACGACTGAAAAATTTTTTAAACTGGTTATTCGAAACGCATAACGGTTCACTTGAAGAAATTCAGGCAATGCGAACCGATAGTCTACGCGAAGAACTTTTATCCGTGAACGGTGTCGGCAGAGAAACCGCTGATTCGATTTTGCTTTATGCTTTGGAAAAGCCGGTGTTCGTTGTTGATGCATATACATACCGAATCGCTACAAGGCATCATCTCATCGAACCGGAGTGCGACTATGAACAACTGCGAAGTTTGTTTGAAGATAATCTCGAAACCGATGTAAAACTTTTTAACGAGTACCATGCGTTGATTGTTTATGCGGGTAAAGAATTTTGCAGACCGAGACCAAAATGCAGCGGCTGCCCATTGGAATGTCTGCCGCACGAAATTATTGACCACGAATGAACACGAATAAATACAATATTAGAAAAAAAATAAATGTGCTGGGACAAGTGCAGGGTATTGGTTTTCGTCCATTTGTATTCAGATTGGCTGAAAGATTTAATCTTACCGGCTTTGTGTATAATCATACTGAAGGAGTAATAATTGAAATTCAGGGCGAGGGGAAAAATGTTGATTTTTTCATTGAAGATTTAAAAAATGCAAATAGAGAAAATCCTCTGATAAAGATTTCTTCTCTCAAAGTCATAGATATTGCAGCAATCGAAAATGAAAAATCATTTGAAATAAAGCAAAGCGAATCTGCAGGAGAAATTACCGCACAGGTAACCGCTGATATCGCGACGTGCAAAGACTGCCTGCGGGAATTATTCGATAAAAATGATTTTCGCTATCGCTACCCGTTTATAAACTGCACTAATTGCGGGCCGAGATATTCAATATTAAAAAATATCCCATACGATCGGCCAAACACAACAATGGCGGAATTCGAGATGTGTGAAAAATGTCGGCAGCAATATGAAGACGTGGCAGACAGGCGTTTTCACGCGCAGCCGGTTGCGTGTCCCGATTGCGGGCCTAAAATTTATCTTTGCGAGCCGAGCAGAAAAATTATTGAAGAAGATTCCGACAACGTAATTTCTCAAACCGTTCAATTATTAAAAGACGGAAAAATCGTAGCGATAAAAGGACTTGGCGGATTTCATCTTGCCTGCGACGCGGAAAATGAAACTGCTGTGAAAACCCTGCGCAGCAGGAAAATGCGGGACGCAAAACCTTTCGCGATGATGGCGGAACTCGAAATAATAAAAAGATTTGCCTTCGTTGGCGAACAGGCAGAAAAATTATTACAAAGCATAGAATCGCCGATAGTGCTGCTGGAGAAAAAAGATCCGAATACAATCGCACAATCTGTCGCGGAGAAAATAAATACCTTCGGCTTTATGCTGCCTTACACTCCACTGCATCATTTGATTTTCGCGGAGAAAAAACTAAACGCCCTTGTAATGACTAGCGGAAATATTTCCGATGAGCCGTTGATTTGCAAAGACGATGAGGCACTGGCAAGATTAGGTAATGTCGCAGATATGTTTTTAATGCACAATCGCCAGATTTACCGGCAGGTCGATGATTCCATT
>Ga0154577_1086_pt1 | contig 16389 bp, 11 predicted proteins | sample RifGroF2_FD_116006 | JGI IMG/M metagenome (GOLD analysis project Ga0154577, IMG submission 116006) | Planctomycetes bacterium GWF2_42_9
AGTTGTGCGCCCTGCATATCAAGCACGACTGCATTACTATCAAGAATGACCGCACTCAATTTAGCACCGCTTGCCGGTATGTTCTTTATTTCCAAATCAACAGCCAACTGCATTTTTCTGACAGACGGCTTAATAAATACATTAGAAATATGGGTTTTGCCAGTTACATTTAGAAAAACATCCTGTGTTATGCCTGTTGTCCGCGCACGCAAATCTCTCCAGTGATGCGGCGGTTCATAAGGTGTAAAATGTTTCGTTATACCCGGCCATATATATCCAATGGCAAGCCGGTCGAAAACAGAATTCAATTCCACATTCCCCGGCGTTGAAAAATACAAAATACTATGATTCCAAAATTGTTCACGAAAGTATCTGCCATCACCTTTTTCTGTCACTTCTTCTATGCTCTGAACTTTTTTGCCGACATTCTTGCCGTCATAAAGAATCTCGGCATTGTCAGGATTTTGGTCTATTGCGCCTCGAATTATCCAGACACGATAAGCATAACCTTTGAATTTCGAAGGCTCGTGCCCTTCGGCTTTTAAATCTTCCATTGTCTGGACTCTGCGATAGGGTATAATACCTGCTTTTACATTGCGGCAATGGACATAAATTGTGTTAATATTTCCGTTGTTAAGATAATCGCTGATATCCACCTCAAATGGCAGCCGACCGGCATTATTACTGAAACATTTTTTGTTATTGACGTAAATGTCGGCAAAATCCGCAACCGCAACAAACTCAAGCGATACCCTTTTATCTGCCCAATCAGCGGGAATAAATATCTCTTTTTTAAACCAAGCCCCAATACAACTACTGTTGATTTCCTTTATTTTTTCTCCAACATCGGCTGGAATATTTATTTCAGACCAACCATTTTCTGGAATCACATTCGAATCTTTTTCAGCCTGCCAAAGCCACGGGCCGTTAAGGCATAGCTTGGTATCCAGCCAATCAGATTTCAAATCTTCCTGCTCAAAAACAGCTTCCTGGATAGGAATTACTTTGGAATCAACTTGCTTTGGTCTAACTTCAATGTATTTGGAGTACTTATGCTCTTTAAGCCATCCTGTAACAGTAAACACTCCTGCAATAGAGAGAACTCCATCTTTAACATCCTCCCCGCCCGGAATCCAAACCTGATTAGGATTGCCTTCATATTTATAAATACCGATGCCGCAGGGGTCGTCGATTTTTACGTTGATTTCAAAACCGTCTTTGTGACTGTTTAAATAACTAATCACATTCGGTTCGGTAAACACAAATGACGCTTTGAGTTCGGATTCTTTCAATTGTAACAGCTTATCCACACCTGCAATAGCACAGGATACGGCGCAGGCTTTTTCCGCATTGAATCTGATAACATCAATACGCGCATCTTTTACTATGCTTTGTTTGTCTATAGGAAGGATTCTTTTTACAGTAGCATTTTGCGGCCCCTTTTCATAATAAAGAGACGTTTCCGGCCGTTGCCTGTATTCGCACAATACTTCGTTTTGTGTTAATTCTTCCATACGATTTGGCCTGTCGCCGATTTTTATCTGGCTGCTGCTTGCTGTGATAGCAATCAAAATCGGCACCGGCATGGCATTTTGGCTTTTGAAAACTATACTCTCTATTTTTTTGTCCGGTTGAGTATTTTTCCATTCAAAAATATAAAACCCGATAGATTCCGCGACTTCATTTTGTCCTATCCAGCCAACATAAGCATTGCTCTTGTCTTCAGGGTTCCACCAGTCGCCTATCTGCTCATCAGTGCTGAGAGGAATTATCTCTTTTGTGCCGTCTTCGTAATTAATGGTATAATCGGCACAATGCGTTCGAGTTGTGGCCCATCCGCAGGTGTGAAGAAAATACAAATATTTTGCCGCCGCATCAACCCTTATAGAATCAGTCTGTTGCGGCAATTCCGGCATTTCTTTGCCGTTCAAGGCTATACAGCCTTTTGCGTAGTTAACGCCAAGATTATCAAATGATTCGTTTACAAAAAATGGAACGTTTCTGAATTTTTGATATCCTCGCGGAATATACCGCATATCGTTACTGCCCTGGTCAGTCCAGCCGTCACTGCCGTCGGAAGGCGATTCATCCTGAAATTTTCTATTGAAATGCTGTGACAAATCAATATATGAAACTGAACCGTCTTTGCCCAGCGATTTTCCAGCACCAACTGCGGATATTTCGGACACACACAAACAGTTTGATGTAATGCAAACAACAGTCAAAATAAATATTGAAATAAATTTGTTACTCATTAAAACTCCGCAAATTCTTTGTTGAAAATATAAGCGTGTGTATTCTTACAGTACAAACAGGTACATTTGAATTCAATTATATGCTTAAGTGGCTTTTTATTTAAGTCTTTTAGGCATCCAATTAAACTGAAGATAAGGCTCCCATACTTTAACCTTGTCGGAACCGACTTTAAACGGCACTTTAGAGATATGTCCGTCGAGAAAAACAAAATTACCTGCGTTTTTGTGCATTTTGCCTATCTGATCCATAAAGGCAAACGGCCCAAGAGGATCGCGTACCCCATAATTCCCCTGAACGACCGGTTGTATCCCATCAATAAGAGTATCAGCGGGAAGCTGCCCAAACGAGTAAGTGCCCTTCCCTGTTAACTGGCCATCCATTAACATAGGCGTCCTCGATGTTGGTGAAAAATCGCTCTTCGTAAATGAACAATAGTTTCCACCGATTTTACTTACCACGCTTGCAGGAACATTTGATTTATGTGATGTCAATATCCAAAAGTTAGCTACATAACTGTATTGGCTTGTAGCGCACAGCTTTTTTTCAATGGCCGTTGGACAGTTGAATGTATTGCGCCATAAATCATAATTGTTATAGTTTGTACCATCTCTATCAAGATGCTGTACGCTGATATATTCCCTAAAATTATTATACTTACTGCGCACCAGCATTTCATACCATCTTACCCAATAGGTTGAACCTGGAGATGCGTCTCCAAATGAGGTTCCGGGGTACGAATTTCTGAAATACGGGTAACGGCCGGAATTATCGTTTGCGTACATTTCCATTGCCGAGCCCAAACTTCTCAAACGAAAGCCGCAGACGACAGACCGCCCCTGTTCACGCGCAGCGCTTAAGGCAGGCATAAGTACACTTAGCAATAAAGCTATTATAGAAATTACAACTAACAGCTCTACAAGTGTAAAAGCTTTATTTTGGGCCATATTATTCTTTGACATCTTGCAACCTTTCGCTTCTATATCCATTAGGAGAACAGCCCCAAAGAAGGAGCTGTTCATCCCGGAAAAAACATATTATTTTACCACGTATTTGTACAGCCCTGCTGATTGGGCTTATTGCATTTGAGCCAGTCTGATGCGAATTCAGCCAAATCCGCAAAATCAATCCTGCAATCCTTATTCAAATCTGCCGCGAGGTGCTGAACGTTTTCGCAGGTTAATGGCGACAACTCAAATAGAACCGCAGAAGAAGGCGTTAATTTATATTCCAATGTAGAACCTGTGCCTTGCACATATTCTTCCTGAAGTTTAATTTCATGATGTGTGTAATGAACTGTATCCACACTGTCAGTATGGAGCCGTTCTAAGTCGCCAAATTTGTATGCTTTAACTACATAAGACTCAAGATTAATACCTGACGGAAGATTAAGCAATAAATCAAACGCATCGCCACTGGCTGAATCAGAAGCAAGAGATGTCATTTCGTCTGATACTAATATTGACCATAGCGTGCTTGCGGTATCTGAATCGTTATCGGGTTTTGCATATTCATTCATAACCAGCACTCGCAGAGTTTCATTCTGTTTTGTCGCAACCGAAAGTATTCTGCTTTTCGAAGCGGTTGACTGAAGAACATCTCCATTGGCCAGTTTTGAGAGAATTTTTTGCACTTCTGATAACGGCGAAGAGACTATTCTCGGCGTCATATCTTCATCTGCCTGATAGTATATGCTGTTAAATCCCCAGCCATCAAAAGGCAATGACTGTGCCTGCGAAACATAGTTCGCATGGAACAACCCGCCATGAAATACAGTACAATTTAGCCCGTTAGCAGTCAACAACCCAGCATTAAGATGCAAATTACCTAATGCTCCTGAGATTGCTTTATTGTGTTTTTCCAGCATACCACCCTGCCTGAACTCGGTCCAGAACAGTTTTGCATTACCTAATCCTGTCGCCGAAAGTATATCCAGATGCTTACCGATAAGAGTGGTAGTGTTGCTAAAACTGTCATAGTAGGCGCCTGTTTGTCTGTCAGGGTCATTCGGCCAAAAGCTTGTATAAGCGGCGAATTCCTGATATGCCGGCGCATCTGACGAATAGTCCTTTATCGCGAATGTATAATTATGATGCGTTACGCCGAAAATATTATTTGCCTGTCCGAGAGTAACTAGATCCTGGTTGACCGTAGTTGTCCAGGCATTTCGCCATGCTGCTTCGCTGCCTTCGGCTCCGATTTGATTTGTAACAATGATTTTAGCCGAAGGCAAAACCCCTTTAATTTTATTGATCATAGCGGACGCTACAGTGGCATACTGACTGGCAGTGAAAACAAAATAATCTTCATTACCTATTTCCCAGTATCGAACTCTCGACTGATAGTTATTGCTGACTATCCACTGAGCCATATCTTCAACAGCATCGGCTGCAGCTGCCAGTGCTGTAGTATTCAGGGTTCCACCAAAATTTCCGCTTCCATCGGCATTGAGCCACTTTATCTCATTTGCGATTGTGTCGAACCATGTCAGACTATTAACTTGCAGAATGCATTGACTATTGCTATCCACCAAAAACTGGAAAAACTCTTCAATATTTATCAAATTATTTATATAGTCAGGGGCATACCCTGCGCCCTGCTTTTGAGCTGCTGTCTGTAAAGATGAATCTGACACGCCAAAATGCAGCCAAAGCACATCCACACCACCAGGATACCTGAAAGTTTTGACTGGGTATTCAGAATCCAAAAATGTCTTGAAGGCCTCGTAGTGGCTGGGATTATTAAATATAGTTCTCAAATGTGGCCGAGAAGCCATTGCCTCCCAATTTATGGCACAATAATCATTCGAGTCCAAACCTGATTTTACAACCTGCGACGAAACATTTATATTCACTGTCGAAGCTGATGCGGGTCGTCTGGACACTGCCGCTTCTTCGTAATATGTAGTTGTTTGTGCGCTGCTATCGCCTTTGCAGAAAAGCTGCAATCTGAATCCTGCATTTATGACAGATTCTGGTATATTGTGTGCATAGCTGTATCCGGGCGTAGTTGGCCCATTTAGATCAGCACGTGTCGTTCGATTAAAACAAACGTCTATGGTTTTTTTTGAGACAATGATCGAAATGGAAGGAACATTGGTGTATGCCATAGGAGTTTGCGCGAATATTTGCCTGGTCACACCGCCTTCAGTTACAAAAAACTGGAATAATTTATCACTGCGGCGGAAGAATACTCCCATTTGATAATCACCTGTCGAATCCATTAAACGAATGCGTTGAAACAATTGATTAATTTGGTCAGTATCGCACTGCTTGACAAAAAATTCAGTGTCGATATCGCACGGAAAATATTGGTCTGTTGTAAGCCAGGCGTATATGTTGGGATTGCATATTATCTGCACCCTGCCATCGCCTGTTCTTTTGGTTGAAACAGCGGCATTTGCCCCGGACGAAAACTGCCAGCCGTTACTTACCAAACCTGCATCAAAATTGGAATCGCCATTATAAGCGGTTGGACTGCCGTCGAAATTATCCGTAAAAATCGGAGTCCAGCTTCCATAAACAGGTGCATGCTCATCTGCTGCATAACTAATATTCCCGCCAATACATATTGCTGCAATGATTATGAAAAATATATTTTTAATTTTATGCATGATATCGTTCTCCATTTTTGGTTATGCAAAGATAATCTAAATTTATTACAAACAGTCTGCCGGATCCGGGTTATTACAAAGCAGCCAGGCCTCCGCGAATTCCGCGAAATCCTTAAAGTTCACTTCGCAGTCTTTATTCAAATCCGCCTTTAAACCGTATCCTTCGCTCCAGACATCCGTACAATTCAAAATGAGCTTTTGAGCTGTCAGTATCTGTGCTGCCTGCGCATATTTCATTACCGCAGTTGAACCATTCGGACGGGCCATCAGTTTCATCACAAAACCTGCACTTGCCACAGATGGCGCAAAAGAATGAGTATACGACATTCCTGGGTCGCTGCCATTAAGATCAACCTGTTGGCCGCCTACCCACAAGTCAAGAGTTGTTGAATTTATGATAAGCGAATAATCAGGAGTGTTCGTGTATGTATAAAATGTCGGCAGATAAATCCACGAGCCGCGATTATATCTCAACATAATCTGTACGCGCTTATCATTTTTTCTATACTGAACTATAACATCGTTTCCGAGACTGTCATCAGAAATCGAGAAGTGCTCCGCCCATTGATAGGTGTTATTCGTACCATAAGCCTGAACATAATATTCAGTGCCCTGGGTAAATGTAATTTTTGGGCTTACTAATGCACAGGAGCCGCTTGTGGCCGATTCCATCCAGACTTCCCCGCCGCCTGACTGTTTGATATAGTTGTACGTCCCTTCAAATGTCCAGCCTTTATCAAGCAATCCCTGGTCGGCATTTCCTGTCGGCTCTCCACTGAATTCATCCGCAAACACTGAATACCAATCTGTATTTACGACAGCAGCACCTGCCTGAAAACCTGCAAAAGCCAGAAATGCCACAAGACACGTCAGAATTTTAATATTAGTCATTTTATCGTTTATCATCATTATAAACTCCTATTTTGGAAACGCAGAACTACCAGCTTCTGTCAATATGAGAAGATTATTAACTTTCTTACATCAGCGAGGGCTTAAGGGCTTTACATAACAGCAAAGCCCTTAATTTGCCGCATCATTCGATTGTTATTTTTTCCTGCGAAGTAAACCCAGAACTCCCAGTCCCAAAATTGAAATTGTTGCCGGTTCAGGAATCGCAGCTATACCTGCATAAGTTGAATATTTCATTACTGCTGTTGAGCCGTTTGGACGATCCATAAGTTTCATCACAAAGCCGGAATCTGCTACAGACTGTGTAAAAGAATGGCCGTAAGACATACCTTCTGCCGCATCGTTCAGGTCAACCTGTTGCCCCGCTACCCATAAATCAAGATTTGCTGAATCAATGATAAGAGAAAAACTCGGGCTGTTCGTATATGTATAAAAAACCGGCAGATAAATCCACGAGCCGCGATTATATCTCAACATAATTTGCACACGTTTATCACTTTTGCGAAATTGGACTACAACATCGTTGCCGAGACTGTCATCGGAAATCGAAAAATGCTCTGACCATTGATAGGTGTTGTTTGTACCATAAGATTCAACATAGTATTCGGTTCCTTGGGCGAAAGAAACTTTTGGGCTTACCAATGCACAAGAACCGCTGGTAGCTGATTGCATCCAGACTTCCCCGCCGCCCGACCGTTTTATATAATCGTACGTTCCTTCAAACGTCCACCCCTTATTAAGTAGTCCCTGGTCGGCATTTCCTGTCGGCTGCCCATCAAAACTGTCTTCAAAAACAATACCCCAATCGCTGTTTACCATTGCGGCGCCGGCTTGGCCAATACCAATCAACATTAAAACAACCATCCAAACTACATAATTCTTTTTCATTTTCTTATTCCTCCAATCAAATATAATTTTTCCATCAAAACGATTGATGAATTATTTATTAAGAACTTTCACGTATAAGCAGCTTACTTGGTAATTGCATTTTTCGTCCACGCAATGATTTATTGTCGGATTGCAAATGTTCGTTAATAATTTCAATTGCACCTCGAACAATTCCACGAAAATCCTTACCAACGCTGGTTAATTGAGGCCGTAAATAACTCCCAAACTCTGTTCCATCACAACCTATTACTGCTATATCATCAGGAACCTTTTTGCCCTTGTCCTGAATACTATGCATCAGTTTCATTGCGACATAATCATTATAGGCAATCACTGCGGTTGTACCATTGACTACACATTCTTGAGCCAAAACTTCAGTTTGCTCGCGAACTTCTTTCAGTGGGCAGAAAAGGGGGTTCAAGTCAATACCATACTCGCCGCAGATAGAGTTCAATATCTGCCATTTAAAATCGCTTTGGAGAAACTCGGTACTGCTGGCAGAAGAAATAAAAGCTATCTTTTTGTGCCCTTTTGAATGTAAATGTTGTATTGCTTCATTAAATCCCGGCTGCCAGTCTGTAGTTACAGAGCTGATCTCATCAGGAACTTCATAATTACCGAGAATAACAACAGGATATTCTGTCCTGACGATATAATCATACTGTGCCGTACCCTTTTTAATCGCGGAAGACCATGCTAAGATAGCGTCCACTCTTCCTTCTAATAATTTGTCAAAACAATCCAATTCCTTTTTATGGTCCCATTCGGTTGCGCTGATAATTAAACGATACCCTATTTTCTCTACTTCAGACAAAGCAAGTGCGGCAAATTCTGAATAGTGAGGCAGTTGAATATCGCCGCAAATAAAACCAAGCATATTGGTTTTGCCGGAACTAAGGCTTTGACCTAAAAAGGAAGGCTTATAATTTAGACTTTTAGCAACATTCAAAATACTCTCTCGGGTTTTTAATCCAATTCTGTTTGGACGGCCATTGAGCACTTTTGAAACAGCACCTTTGGTTACACCTACCCGTTTTGCGACATCTTCTAATGTTACTTGAGCCATATTCTATCCAAAATCTTAGATTATGAGTTAAGTCACCCGTTTGACCCTTGCCGGTCAACCGTTTGACCACTATTATAATATTTTGTCCGAACGCAAAAGTCAATAGTTTTATTAAAAATAACAAAAAAAACTTTATATCACGCAAATACGAAGTTTCTTCCGAACTTGCGGACTTTTTGCATGCCAATGTGAAAGCAATTTAAACTCTGCATTATCGCAAGAATACATAACTCATTATATATTAAGGATTTATAATTCACAACAAACTGCAACTTGTTTCTGGATACTATTAAACTATTGCACAAGATTGTGTGTGATTGCATCGTTTCAGGTAGTTTTCACGCGCAAAAACAGGATTTACCTCTGACAAGTGAAGAAGAGATAAGAAAAACATGCCCTGCTTTGACAGTTCAAGAACGAACGACATTATTTAAGCCGTGATGCCCCATCATTGAGGTCTTTCCGCAACTCTATTATTATAGTGACAAAGATGGCCGTGAGATAAACATGTTTTTTGAACAAGATATGACCTTGCGATCCACTGGAGATTAAAAGGTCGGCATTCTTTGCTCCCATCAAACCCCAGCCTGAGTTAGTAACTGTTTAATATTTGTAGGGTACGAGCATAAGGTAGGTGTCAAAAAAAAAGCTGTAATATTTATTCAAAGACTCATTTTTGAAATAGAAAGATATAAAAATTCATGACATTTTTAAGATTTTTATATTCTTTGTTTTAAGCCTTTTAGATATATGCCTATTTTGCAGAATTAGCAGATATTAAATTTTTGCTTGCATACGGTTGTAGCTCAAGTTTTTTTTACTTGCCATGGTGGAATTTCCGGCAAATATCCATCAAATTCTTTAATTATCGAATCTTCATAACTACCCATATATTTGCCTTCGATTAATTTATCGAAAGCTTCATCGTGAAATCTTTGCCAGCTTGCTTCTTCGCGGCTGGGATTAATTGCATAAAATAAAACGCCGTTCTGGCGGGCTGCTTTTTTATCCCCCGGGGCATCGCCTATCATCAATATTTTATTCTTATCGTATTTTTCACACATAACCGCTAAATGCTGTGCTTTTGTACCCATTTCTTGTCCTGCAATTACTTTCACGTATTTGTCAATGCCATGTTCAGACCATTCTCTTTCGAGAGCTTCTGTTGGGGTTGCTGAACAAATAATAATATCAGCCTTTTGAGAAACATTCTCCAGACTCTCACGGACATATTTAAATGGAGCTATGTTTTTTACTATTTCTTCAACGGCCTGATTTACTTTGTAACTCCAATCAAGAGCCGTTTGTAATTCAGTTTTTTCCTGCGGATTGTTCGATTCAGCAATTGCCTGCATGAGGCCTTCATTGCTCAAGAGGCTATCAGTGTCATTGACCCATCTGCAGTAATATTCAAATTTAGGTATTTCAAAACCACTATCTTTTACCTTCGGATGCGAAGGCAAAAGTTCGGTTAGGATCCTGACAATTGTTTTATGTCTATTTTCACCGCGTGTTTTGCTAAAGAGGTCTGCAAACTCTTTGCATTCTCGTGCAGCTTCGGCAACAGGCTGTAAATTGAAACAGCCAATCATCCACGGACAAAAACACTCTCGTTGTTTGATTCCCATAGCATCAAACGCACAACCATCAGAATCTATCGCGACAAGATATTTCTTGGCAGGTTTTAAATTTTTTAACGGTATTGAGTAATCAGCCATTTTTCAATCAAAAATTTTGTTAAATTATAATGCTTATTATACATTGTAAATAGATATTTTCTTTTTTTGTTCGGTAGGCGCCAAGCTCATCTTTGCTCCTTGCGATTTGCCGGGAGAAAGAGGAATGTCTTTTTTCATTCCTTCTCTGCGCTGATATAATTGCAGTGGTGCGCCGCTAGGTTCAAGCTCTACTACATCAGGACCTCGCCAGGTAACTGCCCAATCTCTGCCGCGGAAATTTTCAGAGACAATTTTTGTTTCCAGCTCGTGAGATAATTCAATAACATCGCTTTTTTTAACATCAAAGGCAATGCAGTTATTTTCATACATCAATGGAACGAGTTTATTATTCAATTTTGTGGAAATCTTTTCTCCCATCCAGTCATAAGTTCGAATAAAATATTTACCATCATTTTTCGCAGTAACTTTTAAAAAGCCTTCATTGGGGTATCCTATTTCAACTTTGGCCTGGTTATCTTCTTTTTCTATCGGAAGGTTTATAAATATGCCTTGATCAGACTTTGTAATAATCCTTTCCCACACCAAATCTAACGCTTGCGGCGCAGTGCCTACACAGCATCCAGCGATAGAACGGAAACGCTGAAGTGAAATCGAATTTGGTTCCGCTCCGCCAGACCAGCCCCCAACCACTCTTTTATCGATATCTTTGTAAGTATATCCATTCGCATCCTCAATCGAATTATCAACCGCAATAAAACTGCCATCTGTGATTTGGTTTTCTGCGAGTTGATTACGAACATACTTATTTACAACATCCCAGTAATCATAACCGCAATCAATCAATTCAAGACTGCACTGAATCATATCCTTAATACAACACGTTTCGCAGAATTCCTCGCTCATTGGATGCCACTTTGCATATTCCGGAACCCAACCGAATGATGAGCTTATTGATTTGACATAATTATAAATAGCGTTTGCCTTTTCAATATAAAACTCATTATTCAATAAACGTCCTAGTCTTGCAATGCCCGATGCCGCCCATACAGCCGAGTGAACGTGCCCGAAAAATTCTCCATTGTAGCTGAAGTATCGGCTCAAACCAAGTATATGATTTGCTAAGCCTTCGGCAAGGTCAAGAGCTACATGGTCATTATGTTTTTCGGCTCTGACGACAATCGAATGCAGCACCATACCATTACGGATAGCTTCTTCCCCCCTGCCTGTTACATGGGCAGGAACAAAGCCGCCGTCACGCAAATAAACATCGCCTGGGAATTCATATATTTTTTCGTTAAATGGAAAATCGCCCGACCAGAATGTTTTTACTTTCCTTTCAAAAACCAAATCACGCATCGCACGCACCAATCCTGATGAATGTTTTTCGGCCTCAACATTGCCCGGTTCAACTTCAAGAACTCTGTTTAAGGCACCGAGGATATAAGACATTTCATGGAAAGCGCTGTGATTTGTATTAGACCAGGGGTAATCTTCGTGGTAGCGGAGACCATCTTTACCCCAGCTTTTCATAAGATGCTTTTTGAAACCATTTTTAACTTTTTCTGAAGCATCATCTGCGCCAATGATATTTTCTATCGAAACAATAGCTTCATACCAGCTGGCTACTAACTCGGCATCGTCTACCCTGACATGTTTGGCGTAAGCAGGATTTTCATTAATTTGAACAAACCAATAAGGTAAGCAGTCATACTCTTTATCGACCATGGTTGTTAAGAAATTATGAGCATTTTTTGCAACTTGCTTTAAGTCGAACTTATTATAACGTATCATTTTTATTCCTTATCATCAATGTTACAAACTTTTGTAATTTTTTTATTTTCGGATTCTTCAATTTTACTCTTCTCAATCCAGCCATCGTCCTTATTGTCTCGAACAATGGTTTTGAGCTTATAAAGCATTTTCCTTAAATCAGAAAATCCGCCTATACTAATCCATACAACGCTAACAAGAGCGATGGTCAGATTCACACTCAACATCAATCTCCACCATATAAGCCAGCGATAGTCATTCATCATTCCGCCAAAATGCATTACGCTTAACACGACAACCGCCGAAATATTGTATATTGTGTAAAGAAACATAAAGAGGAACAAAAATTTATCACTGCCTGAAAATTCACGGCTATTGACTCCTATAAACTTCCAAAAACGATTAATTTCTTTTATGTGAACGTGGGATTCGACAAGCTCTTTTTCTTCACGATTTTCATATTTTCCACGTTTGAGAATCATATCCATATCCACTATCTGTTTTTTTCCAAATAGAGAAAACAGAACATAGGCAATAATCGCTGCCATTGCGGTATAGAAACCCATCACCTGTCCGTTTAATGGAAATTTTTCGCTGTAAGAAACAAAAACAGGTATGTGTTTCCAGATAGTTTGTAATGCGATTCCACTAAGCGCCAAAACCGAGCCTGTTATCATCGCAGCCCATGCTCCACTGACAGTTCCCTTTTTCCAATATAGGCCTCCGATGATTACGACGCCGGCTCCGCCAAGATATATAGCAGCGGTTATCTGGAAGAACATAAAAATGTAATCTTTTAGAGGGAACAAAAGACTGAACACAAAACCGATAACAGCAACACTGACTATCGAACCCCGTAAAATCCACATGTGCGCTTTAGGTTTAAAAGGTTCTTTCCTAAGAGGCATTATCACATCCTGGACAAAAATGCTTTATGGGCAATGAAATTCGCCACCCCGGCACAAACCATTATGTTGCCGAGATAGCGGAAATTACCAGAAAACTCGACCCAACAAGGCTTTTCATTGATACTTGTGCCCACGGTGAATTTGACAGAGATTATGTTGATTTCGATGTCCAGCACATGAGTTATTATTATCCATACAGCACAAATTATGACATGTTTGATCACACATATAATTGGAACATCTATGGTTCTTGTAAAGGCCATGAATTAGTGAAGCAAGGTGATAATTATAAAATAACAAGAACTTTGAAAAATACCCGGCCCGTTCTAGCACACGAGGTATGTCATTATGTTGCTATGCGTGATATTGATGGTTTGGAAGAAAAGTTTAATAAGTATTGCCCAACTCGAAAACCTTGGTGGCTCAATGAGCTTAAAAAGCTAAGAAAATCCAAAGGACTTGAAAAGGATTGGGACAATATATTCCGTGCAAGCTCCGCCTTTCAGGAACTTGGATGGAAACTAGGCATTGAGGCTGTTCGTCGAAGTTCACTGTTAGCGGGGTTCCATTTTCTTCAACTTTCAGATACAGAAATTTATGAAAACAGCAATGGTATTATAGATTGCTTTGACGACCACAAAGGCATAGATGAAAGAGCTTTCCTCAAATTTAATTCTGATGCGGTGATTCTTGCTGATCTTCCGACAAGGACGTATTTTGAAAATCAAAAAATTGAAATTCCAATAATCCTCTCAAATTTTGATAAAGATGTTTATGGTTCCGGGTCGATTAAATTTAAACTTGCCGACAAACGCAGTGGCAAAGTTTTGCTTCAATCCGAGCTTGATAATATTGAATTGCAGAGTGGTTTAATTGAACTGTGTAAGATAGAAATAAATATGCCTTCGACGCCTTTGCCGCTTCAACTTGAATTAACTGTAGAAGCAGTCAGCACAAGTAAAAACATTCAAAACGATTGGCTGCTGTGGTTATATCCAAATAGAATTCAAAATATCAAATCACAAAATATTAATATTTGCCTTGACGAGATAAAACTCGGCACAAGATATCCTCAACTTAAAAATGACGACAATGCAGATTTGATGATAACTAACCGTTTTAGTAACAAATTATTCCAACATCTCGAAAATGGCAAAGATGCTATTGTATTTTATCGAGTACCTGAAACAAGAGGCAGGATAAATCCTGACGCCCCAAAGGAAGATTATTATCTGCCTGCCACATGGGATAGATTTAAAGGTGTTATCTGGGACCGCGGCACAAATTGCGGAGCCTTTATAAGAAAGAGCAATGCTTTGGAATACTTTCCAAATGATGGCTTTATCAATTTACAATTTCATGATTTGATTGATGATTGCGACAAGATAAATCTTGACGATTTTCCTGTTTCTATTGACCCGATTATTCAAGGTGTCGATAAAGCCTCTCGCGACAGATTCGATGTATTTACCTATAAACTTTCAGAACTCCAGCCGGAATGGACAATGCGAAAGTTTGCATACCTGTTCGAGCTTAAAGTTGGGAAAGGTAATCTTCTGGTTTGCGGCTTCAATCTTAAAGGCATAAATGAAGATAATCCCGCCGCATGTGCAATGTTTGAGTCTCTGCTTAGATATGTTAATAGTGAATCTTTCGATCCAAAAGCAAAGATTGAATTGGGAGTATTGAAATCTTATCTGGCAAAAATATCAGCTCAACCCAGAATTAAGGAAAGGAAAATGACCCAGTTCTGGCAAATGAATCAATTGCCGCTCGAATCGGATTTATACTGGAAAACCGCAGAAGAATGGATAGCTGCCGATCAGTTTGATGGAAAGTTCATCCCTGAATCAGGTAAGCATATATTCAGTAAGATTGAAAGAAAAAACAGCCATTGAAGTTAATAGAATTACAAAAAAAACAACAGAAATTCTGGGGGGCAACTTCGAAAGGCAAGAGATTAGTAACTTTCAGCTGGTCAAAAGCGGAAGATATTGACCTTAAAAAAATAGCCCACGATCCTCAATTATCCCTTAAATTCTCGATTGATAAATGGAACAAGAGAGATGGATTCGAAGACGACTCGATTCCTATGTTGAGACCTGAAGTAGGCACAGGTTTGGTCGCATCTGCCTTTGGCGCAGAACTCCATTTTAAAAACGATAATTTACCTGCTGTCAAGAATCATCCCATACAATCTGAGGCTGATTTAAAAAGCATGAATTTGTCCGAACCTTTAAAAGATGGTTATTTCCCACACATTTACAAAATCATAGATTACTTCAAAAAAAATATGCCTGTGAATTTTAAGTTGTGCCAGTGCGATTTGCAGGGCCCATGGAATACAACACAGCTTTTGACAGGCGAGAAAATATTTCTTGATATATATGATAACATTGACTTTGTCTCTTCAGTACTTGACGCTGTTACTAACTTTATGATTCGCAGTGTAAAACAAATAAAAGAAACTATTGCAGAAGGGCAGGATTATTTTTATCTTCAGGGAGTTTGCCTTCGCGGTGGTTCACGTATATGTAATTGCTCAACAGATATGATCTCTCCCGATTTCTATGAAAAATACCTTATGCCTCACGATAAACGTTTTTTTGAAGCTGTTGGCGGAGGCATGATGCATATATGCGGCAATAATTCTCACTGCATAAAGCATTTCAACAAAATAGAAAAACTTTACGCCCTAGAAGTTAATTTCAATTATCTGGATATTTTTAAAGTATCAGAAATATTAAGAGAAGATATTGTGCTTTTATGTACCGGTCCTGTTGAATTTCCTTTATTAACACCTTTAGGAGAACAAACTCTTAACAAGTTTTACCAGGGTAGCTTCCCGGGTAAACGAAACATAATTTTTCATTTTAATGACCCTGTTGATTTGAATAAATGCAAAAAATTATATGAAGCTATCAAACAAGATTATTAAGAAGTATTAAATTGTTTATTTAAAAAGGAATAAAATGCCGGCTGTTGATATGAATTTAGAAAAATTGAAAGAATATACCGGAAGCAATCCGCGTCCCCTTGATTTTGATGACTATTGGGATTCCGCGTTAGAAGAAATGCATTCAGTCAATGCTGATGTTGAACTCGTACCTGCTGATTTCCAGGTACCATGCGCCGAATGCTTCGATCTATGGTTCACAGGTGTTCGAGGCGCAAGAATACACGCTAAATATCTTCGCCCCCGCAATATAAAAAGTAAGCACCCTGCTATATTACATTTCCACGGCTATTCAGGAAATAGCGGCGAATGGTGTGAGAAACTCGGCTATGTTGCGATGGGCTTTT
>Ga0154577_1214_pt8 | contig 16079 bp, 14 predicted proteins | sample RifGroF2_FD_116006 | JGI IMG/M metagenome (GOLD analysis project Ga0154577, IMG submission 116006) | Planctomycetes bacterium GWF2_42_9
TCAAAAGGGGGTTTGCTTCATCGTTAGCACTTCCTTTATTAGAGGATGATAAGGTTTTTGGCGCCATAACGATTTATTCAAATAAGGTAGATAGCTTTTTGGATGACGAAATAGAATTGCTCGCTAAAATGGCTAACGAACTGGCACATGGCATTATATTATTAAGAGCGCGTATTCAGCGAAACAAAGATCAGCAAAAATTGGAGCAGCTAAGTATAGACCTTAAACGTTCCAACAGTGAACTTGAGAATTTTGCGAATATAGTCAGTCATGATTTGCGCGAGCCGCTTCGCGCTATTACAGGTTTTATGGAATTGCTTCAGATTCAATATAAAGAAAAACTCGACGAAAAAGCCAATAGCTTTATAGAGATGGCGATGAACGGCGGCAAATCAATGAGGGATATGCTTCTGGGTTTGCTTGCATATTCACGGGTGCGTACAGAAGGCAGAAAATTTACAAAAGTTGATATGAATGAAGTTGTTAAAAATGTGATTAATAATTTGAGTGCGAAAATTTCAGAAACCCAAACAGAAATTACTCACGATAAACTGCCTATAGTGAAAGGCGATGAGCCGCAGCTTATTCAACTGATTCAAAATCTATGCCAAAACGCGATAAAATTCATGAGCAAAGAAAATCCAAAGATTCATATCGGCTGCACGCGAGAAGAAAAGGGATGGTGTTTTTCGGTAAAGGATAACGGCTTGGGCATCGATAAGCAATACCACGAAAACATATTTATGATATTCCAGCGTGTTTATCCAAAAGACGCTTACGAAGGCACCGGCGTTGGCCTTTCGGTCTGCAAGAGAATAGTTGAACGCCACAACGGCCAAATTTGGGTTGAATCTGAACTTGGCAAGGGGGCGACATTCTATTTCACAATTCCCGATTAATAACGTTCCAAACCATAAATTTAAACTTCTTGACGATAAAACTTAGCTGGTTATAATAATTGGCTATGGATTTATATGATGCTATAAAGAAACGTTATGCTTGCAGAAGTTACGATTCAAAGCCTATCGAGAAAGAAAAGCTCGACAGGGTGATTGAGGCCGCCAGGCTCGCGCCATCAGCGAAAAACTTGCAGGATTGGCGTTTTGTTATCGTAACTGATGAAAAAATCCGCAAAGAAGTCGCTTCAGCGTGTAATGAACAAACATTCATCGCGACAGCACCGGCAATAATAGTCGGATGCAGTAATAGCGATTACAAGATGCGTTGCGGTTTGCCGATTTCGTCTATAGATGTCGCTATTGCTATGGAGCATATCGCTCTTGCGGCAACGGCTGAAGGTCTGGCTTCTTGCTGGATTGGTTCATTTTATCCCGAAAAATTAAAACCTGTTTTGGATATTCCCGAACGTGTCGAAATAATCGAAGTGATGCCTATTGGTTACCCGGCCGATAAGGAAACGCACAGACCTCGTGAGAGTGTCGAAAAAATAGTCTGCTACGATAAATGGCAACTTTAATTTCTGGTGTTTAGGGGACGTGGTGTAACGGGAGCACACTGCGGTCGCATCGCAGGAATGTGGGTTCGATTCCCATCGTCTCCATTACAAGGCTTCAGAATAATCTGAAGCCTTTTTTTATTTACCACGCAATCAATGCTTCTTTGCAATAATCGAATTTACCGAAAGAATTTTTATTTTGCTTATAATTTCATCCATCGGAGATTTGGTTTTGATGTTTATACTAACCGACTCATTCGCAAGCAGATCGAAATAATTATCGCTTATATCCGCTTCAAAATCACAATCCACATAAACGTCTTTGGCCAGATTTTTACTGCTTAAAGATAAATTCCAATTTAAATCATCAATCTTTTCAGCTTTCAGATCAATTTCGCATTTCGTGTAATTGAAATATTTATCAGGCACAAAGAAAAACGAATTTTGAGCCAGAATTTTTGAATCGCTGCAAAGTCGGATGTCTATAAATGTATCTTTTTGATTATTCTCGGCAGTAAATGATTTCGGCAACAGAATTTTTTCCACGCAGCCAGGACTGATCGATAACGGCCTGCTGAATTCATCTATTACTTTTAAATTCGAGTCCGTTAGTTTGCATACAAGCAGTGCGGTTTGCTGCGAAATAGTATTGTTAACCGCCGATACCGTAACCGAATCGATCGTTGAATGCTGCGGTCTATGGCGAGTCGATTGCGCCGATGCGGAAACAAAAACAGGTTCAAAAAATCTGCGAGTATAATAATACAGAGCCTTTTTCCGGTTTTTATAATCGAGGCAAGCCCAACTTATCGATGGGCAGCAATCGTTTATCTGCCAATATAAAACGCCTGAATTAATATTGGAATTGGCGCGAAGATGTTCGACAAATTTGCGAACAGCACGTGCCTGCATAACCTGTGATAAGTAAATAAATTCTTCAACATCGGCAGTAGGCGGAAATAATTCATTAAGATAGTAATGAATTCTGTTAGTGCCGTTCGGCTGATAATCGTGTTTTTCGATCGATTCAGAAGCGATATGAGAAATATTAATATCGAACATCTCTTCAAGAGTTTTTTTGCACGGCAGAGACTGAAAGCCGAATTCAGAAACAAAACGTGGAATTTCGTGCAGATAATGGTCTGTAGGCCTCATATTCGCCCATACTTCCCATTGGTGAACCGTTCCAATTTTTGGCGTATTAGGGTCTTTGGCCGGGCCGAACGGCGTTGAATTAATATAATCACGATGCGGGTCTAATTCGCGTGCTAATTCGGGTAAAAGCGAATGGTAAATATTTTTGCCGTAAAATTTTCGGCCTCGCGCGGGATTAACCGCATGCTGCCAATCGATTTCGTTATTGCCGCACCAGATCACCAGCGATGGATGGTTGCGAAGGCGGATAATATTTTGTGTCGCCTCTTTTTTTACCATATCCATAAACCATTGACGATCGGGATAATATGAACAGGCGAAACAGAAATCCTGCCAGACGAGAATGCCCAGTCGGTCGCAAATATTATAGAATGTTTCTGTTTCGTAATATCCGCCGCCCCAAACGCGAATAAAATTTACGTTCGCATCGACAGCAAGAGCGAGCAATTTTTCATAATCCTGCTCTGTCGCCGACCCGATGAAAAGCGTTATAGGTATCCAATCTACGCCTTTAGCATATACAGGCTGATTATTGATTTCAAATTGGAAACTTTGGCCGAATTCGTCTGGAGTCTGATTAACTTTCGCGGTTCTGATACCGAAAGTTTTTGTAGCCGCATCTATTTGCTGGTTATCACAGAATAAATTAGCCTGAAGTTTATACAAAGGCTGCTCACCGTAACCTCGCGGCATCCAAAGTTTCGGCTCTTTAATTTTTATAACAGCAGAGGCTTTGTTACTGTTGCCGGGCATATCCAATTTTGTCGATGCGACTATTGAACCGGCCGAGTTTGAAATATTAATTTCACAAGTGTATGATTTATGTGAAAAATCGTCAATTTGTAATGCAACTTTAATATCTGCGTTTGCTTTATCGCAGTCTATTGTTGCGATTTGAACGTCGCGTATGCTGGCATTATCGAAAGCCTCGATTTTTACATCCTGCCAGATGCCGCAGCCGGGCAAAGCTGGCGCCCAATCCCAGCCAAACTGGCATTGAGCCTTGCGGACATACGCCCGCATATCGAGCGAACAATTGGACATTACATTTACATTAAAATCTCCGAACCGATTCAGCAGACGCGCACCCCCATCGACAGCGGAATCAAACTTTACAAGCAGCTCATTGCCATTTGGTTTTAAATGCGGCGAAATATCGAAACGCCATTCGCAAAACATATTGTCTGTGCTTGCGATGAGTTTATCGTTGAGCCAGATTCGGCCAAAGGTATCAAGCCCTTCAAAAACGAGTTCTATTTTTTGCGATGATAGAAAATTTTCAGGCAGATCGAAGGTTTTCTTAAAAATCCATGGGTCTATACTGATTTGGTGAAAATCATCAGGATTGTTTTCCAGTTTCTTGCGGTCGACGACCCCGGCATCGATGAGACACGTAAAAATCGAAGAAGGAACCGCGCAATCTAGCCAGTTACCTTCGTCAAGGTCTCGCATTCTTCTCGCTGAAACAGGGTATTGTTTAAACTGCCATTTTCCCGATAAATTATATATTTTAGTTGCCATAAGATAAATCTTAGCAAAAAATAGAATTATGCAAAGAGAAAAAAGCCGATTTTAGGGTGTGTAAATGACTTACACATAGAAAATCGCACGATGCAAATGGCTTTTTGCTTATGGGGTGAGCCTTTACCCTTACAAAAACTTAGGCTCTATGAAGATGCGAGAAGTTTTTGGAGAAGAGTGTTCTTTTTTATTAGTCGCAACCGTATTCCTGAAGATTCAGGCAATTCTTTTATCTTCTTGTTATTGCTGTCTATAAGGATTTCAAATTTTTCTTTTTTCAAGTCCCAGCCGCTCACGGCGTCGTTTGCGATAATGTTTACCATATTTGAATGTATGAGCGCAAAACCGCCATCGATAAGAGCATATTTTTTTTGCGATTCACCTATGTCAGAATGAGGAAGCTGAATTTCCATAATTCCGATTCCAAGCTCACAAAGCATAGGCATATGATGAGCCATAACGCCGACACTTCCATCGTGCGCGATGAAATTCACATTGACAGCGAGTGCGTCAAACAATTTGCCCGAAGGCGAAATAATCGTACACTTAAATGTGTTCTTTGATTCAGCCATTATTTTTTACTCGTAAGCAATGCTGCTTTTTGTGCGGCATCTTCAACAGTTCCGACATACATAAAAGCCTCTTCCGGCAGATGATCCCATTTGCCTTCACAAATCTGTTTGCAGCTTTCGATCGTATCGTTCTTGTCAACATATTTGCCCGTCAAGCCTGTGAACTGGAAGGTAACAAGGAATGGCTGTGAGAAAAATCTTTCGAGTTTTCTCGCACGCGCGACAATCGTCTGATCTTCACGGCTTAATTCGTCAACGCCGAGAATCGCGATAATATCCTGTAAGTCGTTGTAACGCTGGAGATATTCGAGAACTTTCTGTGCGACATCGTAATGAGTCTTGCCTACGATATTTTCATCAAGAATACGTGAAGAGCTTTCCAGCGGAGCAACGGCAGGGTAAATACCTTTTTGCGTAATAGAACGTTTAAGCACAACGAAAGAGTCGAGATGCGTAAACGTTGTTGCCGGAGCGGGGTCTGTCAAGTCGTCGGCGGGAACATAAATAGCCTGCACGGACGTAATCGAACCGCGAAGAGTCGATGTAATTCTTTCCTGAAGTTCGCCCATTTCGGTAGCTAGTGTCGGCTGGTAACCTACCGCTGACGGAATACGGCCGAGCAGCGCCGATACTTCTGACCCAGCTTGTGAGAAGCGGAAAATATTATCAATAAAGAGCAGTGTATCGCCTACTCCGCTTTCGCAAAAATATTCAGCCTGCGTCATACCTGTTAACGCGACTCTTAATCTTGCACCCGGCGGTTCGTTCATCTGTCCGAAGACCAGGCAGGTATGATTTAGCACTGTGTCATTGGTATCGCCGATTTTTGTCTGCTGCATTTCGAGCCATAAATCGTTTCCTTCACGTGTACGCTCGCCAACGCCGGCAAATACTGAATAACCGCCGTGTTTGGTTGCAATACGCGCGATGAGTTCTTGAATAACTACCGTCTTGCCTACGCCTGCACCGCCGAATAAGCCCGTCTTGCCGCCGCGTACGAACGGGCAAAGCAGGTCGATAACTTTAATACCAGTCTCGAACATTTCGGATTTCGCGGATAGTTCCGCCAGTTTCGGAGGATGACGATGAATCGGACGTGTGATAGTAGACATAATCTTGCCGCCGTCATCGACAGGTTCGCCCAGAAGGTTCAATACTCTGCCCAGCGTCTCTTTGCCCACAGGCACTGTTAAAGGGGCGCCGGTGTCCAGGACATCAAGACCTCTGCGGAGGCCCAGAGTGCTGCCCATAGCGATAACCCGAACTTTGCCGTCGCCAAGGTGCTGCTGTACTTCGCCGAATAACTTTTTGCCGCTTGGCATTGTGATCTCAAGCGCGTTATGCACGGCCGGTACATCCTGCAAATCGAATTTAGCGTCAAAGACGCTGCCAATAACCTGTATTAATCTGCCTTTTTTCATTGTAAAGCTCCGGTACCACCTACTATGTCGAGTAAATCCCCAGTAATCTGCGATTGTCTGGCGGTGTTATATTCGTTTGTTAATTGTTTAATCATACTTTCCGCGTTTTCGGTTGCGCTTCTCATCGCGACCATACGGGCAAGATGTTCACTTAATGCCGCATCCATAAAGCAAAATTCAATGGAAGCACGAACGATCGTTCTTGCCAAACCTTTAATAACTTCAAAAGCCTGCGGAGACATATAAAATTCTTCAAAGGAAATATCGTACGGCCAAATCGCTGTCGAACGCGTCGTCAGGTTATCGATCAATTCTGTCAAAGGCAGAATTGTCATTGTCTGTACGCTCTGGCTCGATGCTGAAAAATACTGCATATAAACGATATCGAAATTATCGATATGGCCTGCCATATACTGGTCAATGCAATTATCGGTAATCTCGTCAATGCCAAGCCCTTCGAGAGATTTATCAATATTCGGATAAACTTTTTTGGGCGTTATGCCGCGATAAGCGAAAGTGTTTAAAAGCCTGCTGTCGGTTGCGTAAATATCAAGTTCTTTATTGAATCGCTGTGCGTTTTTAATGTGTACATCGACCAAATGGGAAACGTGGCTGTTATATGACCCGCAAAGACCCCGAGTAGAGCCTACAGCCAAAACTGCTGAGCGGTTGGCATTATTCGGTTTAAGAACAGGATGGTCGATTGGTTCCTGCGAAGTTACCATAAGGTAGCCGATTTGCGCAAGAGCGTTTTCGTATTCAGCAGATATATCTCTTCTATGGTGATAGGTTTTGTACTTTGCAGTAGAGACCATCTCCATAGTGCGAGTTATTCGCCTGATACTATCTGCGGCTCTGCGCCGCTGCAAAATTTGTCTAATTCCTGCCATTATGTTAGCTCATCAGTTTGCTTGCTTCTTTGAATTTTTTTATTTCGTCTGTAACTTTCGCCGCCAAATCATCCGAAAAGTTTCCGCTCTTGTTGATTTCTTCAATATAGGCCGGATTCTCTGTGGATAATCTTTGGAGGAAATCCTGTGCGAATTTAGCAACGTTCTTTACGTCAATATCATCAACAAGGCCGCTTAATCCAAGGAATATTGTAATTACCTGCTCACCGACATTGAGCGGAGAGAACTGCGGCTGTTTGAGAATTTCAACCATACGAGCGCCTCTGTCGAGCTGTGATTGAGCGGCGGAGTCAAGCTCTGTGCCTAAACGGGCAAAGTTGAGCAATTCATTATACGATGCTAAATACAGTCTTAATCTACCGGCAACTTTCTTCATCGCGTTGACCTGTGCGTTACCGCCTACTCGGCTTACGCTTGTGCCGACATCGACCGCAGGCCTGATACCTGAAAGGAATAAATCTCTTTTCAAATAAATCTGACCATCGGTAATTGAAATTACGTTTGTCGGAATATACGCTGAAACCTGCTCTTCGAGTGTTTCAACGATCGGCAGCGCGGTAATTGAACCAGCGCCGAGTTTGTCGGAAAGTTTTGCGCTGCGTTCCAGCAATCTGCTGTGCAGGTAGAAAATATCGCCCGGATACGCTTCACGTCCCGGCGGTCTTCTCAAAAGCAGGCTTAACTGACGATACGCGACCGCGTGTTTGCTTAGATCGTCGAAAACGATGAGAACGTCGCGATGATGTTCATACATAAAATATTCCGCCAATGCACAGCCCGAATAAGGAGCGATATACTGCAATGAGGCAATATCGGAAGCGGGAGATGTTATAACTGTTGTGTATTGCATCGCGCCGTGTTTGCGGAGCGTTTCGATAACTTCCGCGACTGTCGATTCTTTTTGACCTACCGCGACGTAAATGCAAACCACGTTTTCTTTTTTCTGATTTATAATAGCGTCAATCGCGATAGCGGTTTTGCCCGTTTTCCTGTCGCCGATGATCAACTCACGCTGACCTCGTCCGATTGGTATCATTGAATCAATGCTTTTAATTCCGGTTTGAAGCGGCTTTTTAACCGGCTGACGCTGTGAGATTGAAGGCGCATCGAATTCAACATATCTTGTTGACGATGTTTGAATAGCAGGGCCGTTGTCGACAGGTTCGCACAGAGGATTTACAACTCTGCCCAGAAGTTCATTGCCCACGGGTATCGAAAGAAGCTGACCTGTCGAATGAACGTCAGAACCTTCCCGGATTTTGATGTAATCACCATAAATAACCGCGCCGATCGAGTCTTCCTCAAGATTGAAAACTTCGCCCTTGACGTTGTTTTCAAACATAAGCATTTCGCCTGCCATAGCGTTCTGCAGACCGTAAATGCGGGCGATACCGTCGCCGATTTCGACTACTCGTCCGACTGCCGTTACGTCGAGTTTGTTTTTGTATTGGCTGATTTCCTGTCTAAGGATACTACCTAATTCACTGATATCGAATTTCATACAGTTTTTCCTGAATTCCTGCCGCGAGAGATAATCGTATTGACCGCCTGATGCAATCTGGTCCTGATAGAATTATCAATCATTTTTCCTTCATATCTAATTATAGTTCCACCCAAAATAGAGGGCTCGACGTTAAATTCCAAAGTAATGTTTTCAGTTTTAAGAGCCGTCGCCAGTGATGCCTTAATTTCATCTTTTTCGGTCTGGCCGATAGCGTGCGAAATTGTCATCCAAACATCTTTATGGCCTTTAATGTGCCTGTAAAGTCTTTTGAATTTTTTAATAATATTGGGAAGCCCGTTAAGCCGGTTCTTTCTGCCTGCGACAAGCAGAAAGTTTAAAGTCAGTTCAGAGACTTTCCCGCTAAACAGATGTTCCGCAAGTGCACTTTTTTGTTCGCCGGAAAGATATGGAGACATAAGGATCGCGTGAAAATCGCCTTCGGCAAACATAAATTTGTCGATTTCATCTATGTCTTCCTTTATGGTTTCCAATTCGCCGCGTTCAACCGCCAGATCGAAAAGCACCGGAGCGTAAATTTCACCAATATTATATAATACGTTTGAAGATATCATTCTTTAAGGCTTTCTTCCTGCAGCTTCCCAATCGCTTCGTGAATAAGTCTTTTGTTATCTTCCGGCGTTATGCTGCGTCCGAGCACTTCGTTGCTTATCTGGATAAGCATATTTCCCGCCATATGCCATAATTGCTGCGAAGCAACAGTTTGAGCACTCTCAATTTCCGAATTTGCTCTGTCTGTAATAGCGAAGGCTTCTTTTCGGGCCTGCTCGATAATTTCCTTTTTAGATTGATTGGCGTAATTATTCGCCTGTTCAATTATATCGAGACTTTTCTTTTTGTGCTCATTAAGTAGCAACTCGGCTCTTTTGCGAGTATCATCAGCGTCCGTCAACTGCTTTTCAATGGTATCTTCTCTCGCTTTGAGATTTCTAAGCAGAGGTTTCCATGCGACAAACCCTAGCACAATAACCAATGTGCCGAAAGCGATTACTGCCCATATTGAATCAGCTAAAGTACCGCTGAAAATGCTGACACTTTCTTCGCTGTGCGCAGATTCTTCGCCGACGGCAGCGCGAACGAACAATAACGCAATTGAAATTGCTGTTATGATTCTTTTGTTCATTTTAAATCCTGTCTTACTTAGCCTTTCAGCCAGAAAAGTGTTAGGAAGCAAATAACGAGTGCAAAGAGCGTAACGCCTTCGATAAGAGCAGCGGCAATAAGCATTGTTGTTGATACTTTGCCTGCTACTTCAGGTTGACGTGCCATTGATTCGAGAGCTTTGCTGCCAATAATACCAATACCGACACCAGCGCCGATAATTGCAAGTCCGCAGCCAAGAGCAGCGCCGAAAATCGCCAATCCGCTATCAGCTAGTGCTAATGCTGTTGTTGCCATTCCATCCATAATACTTATCTCCAAAAAAAAAAGTTAATGTTCCGGTGATATTGAAAAACTGATAAATAATGTTGAAAGAAGCGTAAAGATATACGCCTGTAAAAACGCTACCAATAGTTCAAGAAACGAAATCCCAACTATCGCGCCGACAGCTATGCCGCCAATCCAAAAATTCTTGAAAACAATAATTAGTCCGAGAAGGGTAGCCATTAAAGCGTGGCCTGCCACCATATTCGCAAACAACCTCATTGCAAGCGCAAAAGGCCTGACAAAAGCTGTTATGAGTTCCAGAACAAATATAAAAGGCCAAATAACTTTTGGAACAGGCGGCGTAAAAGTTTTAAAGTAATGAACGATTCCTTGTTGTCTTATGCCTGCGATATGCGTAACAAAAAATGTTGTAACGGCAAGAGCGCCTGTGATCCAAATATTTGCGGTTGCAGGGCCGCCGTAATGATTTGGCTTTTTGGTAATAAGGTGTATTATCGCTTCAGTGGGAATCATAGCCAGCAGATTGAGAGTCAAAATGAAAAAGAACATAGTCCATATAAAACTAATGAACCTGTCTGTATGTTCGTGTAAAGCAGGGCGAGCAACTTCTTCCCGCAGGTAAACACAAACGGCTTCAATCATATTCTGTAGGCCTTTCGGAGCTAATCTTTTTGGACGGGCGGCGATTGGTATAAAAATCAAAAGCAGCAAAGACGCGAATGCAATCATTATCATGTGATTGCTCACAGGGATTATGTAATTGCCAACTGTGAACTCGAACACCTTATGAGGCACGATAGGATTGAGGGGGTTAAATTCCGCCAAAACAAAATTTTTGAATAACAAATCCATTATTTAGTATTTTTCATCTGCTTATAAAGGAGATACAACATTCCGAAAAAACCGGTAAAAAAACCGCCAAGAAGAAAGAAGGGACTTGAGTTTATAGCAGCGTCGATCTTGTAACCTATGTAACATAATACCGCTATGACTCCGCCGAATTCAAAGCCAAAACCTGTCCATCTGATCAAATCATTTTTGCCTTTTGAATCCCTGTCAGACGTTTCATTTTTATCCATTATCGCTGACCTGCATCCTTGCAATATCTATATACTTATGAACTACAATAATGAGAATTATCGTTAAAATAAAGAAAATAATTACAAAAATTTTAAGAATAATTCAAACGAAAGATGAATGTGAAAATGGGTAAAAAGGCTATGTCTTTTACCTTAATTAAGATGATTCTGTTCAGTTGGAGGATTCTTACTTATTTGTCTTTCGAGCCAAGGCAAAACCAGAAGTACAACTAATGACAATATTGTGGAAGCCGCTGCGAGTAAATACATCCGTGAGCCGCATGCCATTCCGATACTTGCGACGATCCAGATACCGGCAGCTGTTGTAAGGCCGTGGATACCGATACCGCTATGAATAATGGCGCCAGCGCCGATAAAACCTATACCTGTAACAACCTGCGCAGCGATTCTGGCCGGTTCAGAGCTGTTGAGAGAGGTAGAGATGATTGTAAATACGCATGAGCCGAGGCAAATCAGAATATTTGTACGCAAACCGGCGGCTTTGCCCCTGTATTCGCGTTCGGCGCCTATGAAGCCGCCCAAAACCACAGCAAGCAAAAGTGAAACAGCATCTGACAAATTAAATTGCATATCAAAATCCTTTAACAGTAGAACCTATTTTACTCAAAAAGCATTATTATACAAGTACATATATGTAGGTTTAAGTATTGACCAGATTCACAATATGTGCTTTAATGTTGCCCTGAAAAGGGTTTAAATGCCAAGGCAGCAGTTACTATTCAGAAAGGACCAGATGAAAGTCAGTAAAAGGGCACAAGCGGTACCGCCTTCAGCTACAATGGCGGTGGACACTAAAGCTAAAGAACTCAAAGCGAAAGGCGTTGATGTTGTCGGTTTCGGAGTTGGTGAGCCGGATTTCGATACGCCAAATTATATAAAGGATGCGGCAATCGCGGCGATTAAGGCGGGTAAGACAAAGTACACGCCCACGCCGGGCATTCCAGAATTGCGAAAGGCGATCGCTGAAAAACTCCAAAAGGAAAATAATCTTAATTATAAACCTGAACAAATCATTGTAAATCTCGGCGCAAAGCACTCTGTATATGAAAGTATGCAGGCTGTTCTTGATGAGGGTGATGAGGTTATCGTACCCGCTCCGTATTGGGTAACTTATCCAGAGACGATAAAGCTGGCCGGTGCGGTAATGAAAGTCGTTCAGACTGAACTTAAGAACGATTACAAAATTACACCGGAGCAGTTGAAAAATGCAATCACGCCAAAGACTGCGATGTTTCTTTTAAACAGTCCCAATAATCCGGGTGGTTTTACTTATTCGCCTGACGAATTGAAAGCACTGGCGAAAGTGCTTGAAGGCACAAATATAATGGTATTGAGCGATGAGATTTATGAACGTCTGGTTTATGGCACGACGAAATTTATAAGTTTTGCGGCGGTAAGTGATGATGCGTTTAATCGTACAATTACAATTAACGGCTTCAGCAAGGCTTACGCGATGACAGGCTGGCGGCTCGGTTATGTAGCAGGGCCAATCGATGTTATCAAAGCTATGGACAGATTGCAGGGACATATGACGCAGAACCCGGTAAGTTTTGTTCAGTCAGGCGCATTGGTTGCTTTCAGCGATCCAAATAACGAAGTTGAAAAAATGAGAATCGAATTCGAAAAACGCGCTAAATATATGTCAGAGCGTTTGAATCAGATGCAGGGCGTTAAATGTCCGCAGCCGACAGGTGCATTTTATTGTTTCCCGGATATATCGGCACATTTCGGCAGAACGATCGGCGGCGTGAAGATAAATAACAGTATGGATTTCGCGTCGGCATTTCTCGATCAGGCGAGCGTTGCACTTGTGCCGGGCGGGCCGTTCGGATGCGATAATAATATCCGCTTGAGCTTTGCGACATCGATGGAACAGATTACAAAAGGTCTGGACAGATTGGAAAACTGGCTCAAGGGATAATTGAAGATTTAAAATTTCATATTTGATATTTAAAGCAGTTTTGCCCATCTTGATTTATTAGTGTGAAAGGTTTGTGATGAGTGATTTAATCAAACAGAAGCAGCCGATGAGCGGTTGGATTATGCTGATATTCTGGTGGGCGATGATTCTTGTCGCTTTGTATTCGTCAACTCATATGGTAGGTGCGGGCGATACGTGGGTCGCCATGGCCTGCGGCAGACATTTTATAAATCACGGTGTGGATACCGTTGAGCCTTTCAGTGCAAATTCACACAAGCCGGGGCCGACTGCTGCAGATATTGAAAAATGGCCAAGCTGGGCGCAGAAGATTACGAAAACTGTTGGTTTGGATACCGTGCAGAAATGGCATCCGACAGGCTGGGTAAATCAAAATTGGCTGACACACGTTTTCTTCTATTGGCTCACGCATTTGTCTCCAGTTGCCGATGCTGAAACTTTCGACAAGCCAATCGTCGAACAGAATTTCACTTACAATACGCTGGTCTACTGGAAGTATGCGCTTTACATCGCAACGATTATAGTAGTTTACTATACGGGCAGGGCACTTGGTGCTAATCAGGCTCTTTCGGCGATTTTCGCATGTTTTGCGTTGTTTATCGGCAGATCTTTTTTTGATATTCGTCCTGCGGGCTTTTCGAATATGCTCACCGCGGTACTGCTTTTTATTTTCGTCCTGGCGGTATATAAAAATTATTTGTACATCTGGCTGATTGTGCCCGTTACTGTTTTGTGGTGTAATCTGCACGGCGGATATGTTTATATATTCATTGTGCTTGTGCCTTTTATAGGTTTGCATCTCTTGGCGATATTGCCGAAAAGAATTTCAATGACGTTATATTATACACTGGGTTGGCTTTTATTTTTCGCGCTTGCGGTGAAGTTTTTAAGTCATAAAACCATTATTGAAAATATCAATCCGAAGATTTTACCGGCCGCGATTAATAAGGATGCTTTGTTCTGGTTTATTATCGCTTTCATAGTCGGCAACGTCGTGCTTGCATTTTTGAAAAATATTAAACCTGCTATTCTGTATATTTATCAAATTGTCATTTCCTTAGTTGTTTTTATCGCTGTAGTCGGAAGATTTTTCATACCGGGTATCGATGCGATAACGGATTATAATCAGTTGTTCAAAGATTATGTCAATGACGGCAGGCAGACATTTTTTGTCGCGTTTATAGGTTTTATAGCGGTCGCGATATTGCTTAGCACATTCAGGCAACGGCTGCAAACTATCAGCACAAAGGCCTGGCTGCATACGGTAGCCGCGGCGATAGTAGCTTTTTTCGCTATGATTATTTTCAATCCATTCCACATTACAAATCTGACACATACATTTGAAGTCAGCGTAAGCGAACACGCGAAATTGTGGAAGACGGTGAACGAATGGCATCCGGCATTTGAATGGGATAATCCTGTTGGCGATGAAATACCGTTTTTAATCATGTATATATTAACGTGGCTTCTATTGGCGATATGGGTTTTCACTCTTTTGCTCAAACCGAAAGTCGTAGTCAAAAAAGCAAAACCCGTACAAGCTGAAATGCAGGATAGCGGGCCCATTCAATATGAATGGCCTAAGATTGATCTGCCGCTGATGGTTATCGCTGCGATTACGATCTATATGGCAATTGGTTCGCGAAGATTCATTCCGGTGGCGGCGATCGCGGCTTGTCCGATTCTTGCGATGTTTCTCGACAGCAGCATAAGGATGATTGTCGCGACGATTAATTTAAGACGCACGGGCAAGGCTGTTATGAGTCAGTTCCCAATCGAATTACAAAGAGCGTTTGCGGCGGCTGCTTTAGCGGTTGTAATATTCCTGACCTGCTGGTGGGGATATTATTACAAAGCGATATATCTCGATCCCTGGCCGGACAGCGGTTATTTGTCGAGCGTGTTTATGCGAATGAGCGCTTCGTATGCCAAGCCTTTCAAGGCGTGCCAGTTTGTACGTGATAATAATATGAAAGGCAAAGTTTTCAACTATTGGACTGAAGGCGGTTTTGTTGCGTATGGTCAATTCCCAGATCCAAATACCGGCAAAACACCTTTGCAGCTATTTATGGATGGCAGAGCGCAAGCGGCTTACAATACGGACGCTTATCAAAGATGGATGTATATAATGAGCGGCGGAGATCCCGTCCGTGAAGCTGAAAGAGCGGGCAGGCAGCTTACCACTTCAGATTATCAAAAAATCGGAGAATGGACAGATACAGAACTCACGAAAGAAAATACCTGGGTAGTGTTTATGCCAGCGGCGCAGTTCGATTCGGTTTTGATCAAAGGACTTTCGACCAATCCAGCATGGCGGCCAGCGTATATGGACGATGAGCAGGAAATTTATGTTAATGTTAAAACCGTCCAGGGACGTGAACTTTACGCGGGTGTTTTTACCGGCACAACCAAATTCCCGGATGAATTTTCAAAGCTGCTTACAACAGGGTATAATATTTTGAGGCTGCAGGACGGCGACCCGAATATAGCTTTTGATATGCTCTCCAAAGCGTTGTCTATTAAGCCTTCAAATACGGCCGCTATCGAACTTATCCGTATAGGGCAGGGAAATCCTGAATTTAGAAGCAAATTGGCGAATGTGTTTACCAATTATTTTGAGGATTATCTGAATAAGAAGCAGGATTATAAGAAACTCGATGGTTATCGCGACAGACTAATGGCTACTATGATAGTTGGTAATTATCTTTCAAATACCGATCCGAACTTCAGGCAGAATTATGAACAAAATATCGAGCCGGAATTTAGCCGAGAACTTGAGCGCATAAGCAAAACATCGAGATGGTGATAATTATAAATTTGAGATCAAACTGATGGACTATGGACAAGTAAAATCTTTGTCAGTTTTTTTCCCTTGTTATAACGAACAGGAAAATGTCGAAAGGGTTGCCAGGTCTGCGCTCGAATTGCTCGAATCTTTAGGCATTGACTACGAAGTAATCATTGTCGATGACGGCAGTAAAGATAATACCGGCCAAATAGCGGATAAACTGTCGGCAGAAAATAATCACATCAAAGCTGTTCATCATTCTCCAAATAGAGGATACGGTGCTGCGCTGCAAAGCGGTTTTAAAG
>Ga0154577_1001_pt1 | contig 16072 bp, 15 predicted proteins | sample RifGroF2_FD_116006 | JGI IMG/M metagenome (GOLD analysis project Ga0154577, IMG submission 116006) | Planctomycetes bacterium GWF2_42_9
CTGAACTTGCAAGGGCGATTTACGCGACTGTCAAGAAACCGGGCAGTGCGATCCCGCAGGCTTTGTATGCGGCGGTGGCGGAAGTTCTTGCGATGATTTATAGAATGAAGAAGAGAAAATTGGCGTGATTTTTTATAGCTGACATTTTTGTAATATGTGTAAGAGAAACGAACACCTCGAATATCCTCCAGTGGCGTATATTCGATGGCCTAACGGACGAGATTCTTCACTTCGTTCAGAATGACAAGGAGTTGTTGTGGCGGCAAGAGAATTGAACCCTCGAATCACCTGCGAGTACTGTCGTAAATCGAGGGGCTAACGGACGAGATTCTTCACTTCGTTCAGAATGACAATGGGGCGTTTTTAATTTACCTATTAGTTTAGCCGAGCTGGCTAATAGATGAATACTGCTGCTGAATGTCAGTCAGAACTTTTTCAAGGCGAGCGTATTTTTCTTTAAGCCTTTTCTCGTAGGTATCAATTTTGTCGTTTTCTTTTTCAATGGTCAGTTCAACAGTATCAATTTTCGTGTTCAGTGCATCAGTAGCGAGATCCATCCTACCGTCGGTACTAAGCAAATCTGTAATTTGATTGTAAAGATTTGTCATAATACCTTCTTTGACAGCAATATTGGCATTATAAGTGCCATCGGACTGTGTTAAGTCGACGGTAAGCTGTAAACTGTTTTCAGGATTATTCGGCTTTCCTTCTGTAAATTTAGTAAGACCTGTGATGAGACTGCCCGACCATGTAGCGTCGCGGTATTCGCTTTCAGATGAAAGTTTTATTTTGGCACTGATAATCTGGTTATCTTTTACTTCAACCTGTACGTTGTAAAGGCCTGATTTGGTGTATGTATTGCTTGCGTTGTAATATTGAATAACGCCGGTTTCGTTTGTGCTGGTTTTAGTTGCGCCAAGTAAATCTAAAACGCAGGCGAAATCCTCATCGGTGGCGTTATTGAATACATCTGCATCAAATTGCAGATAGCCTTTGCCGTCGAGAGTAAGGCCTATGTCCGATGCTCTTACGTGTGCATCAGAAGAACCGGTGAAACCGCTGGCAATACTTGATATTATCATTTTAAATTGATTTTTGATGTATGAAACAGCGGTATTTGAACTTAATATGCCCATTGTTTTTGTTTCGCTGTTATATTCGGTTTTATCAATCAAATCCGCAATTAACGTATTATATGCGCTAACGACTTTATTGATTTTGTCGGTAAGAGATGTAACGTTTCTGCTGACGGTGATTTTTACAGGATTGCCTGCCTCTGTAACATCCGAAAGCTGTAATGTAACGCCGGAGATGACGTTTGTTATGTTGTTGCTGCTTCTTTCGATATAGCCATTACTGCCTTTTGTTTCTTCTGTGATGTAAGCGGTGTTTGTTCCAGAGAATGCAAGGCCGGTTGCGTTGACGGATAATTTTTCGGTATCGCCGAACGAAGTATTAAATGTGAAAGTAAAGCCGGTGGTGCTGTCTCCTTCGACGGTAATATCACCTTCATTTAATCCAAAAGCGGAAAGAATTTGGTTTTGTACCTGTGAAGCGGTTGCGGCGGCGTCGATAGCGTTTGTGGTTTTGCCATTATATGACAGAGTGAAATATCCTGTTGCCGAGGAGCCGAAAGTTAATTTCTGAACTTCCTGAATTGAACCAGATGGGAAGCCGTCGACTTTTAATAGAGCGCTTTGAGCGGATTGTGTTTTAGTAAAAGTTCCGAGATCGAGAACGTTTTGATTTCCGCCGCCTTCCTGTGAAACTTTCATAGTCGGCAGGCTAAGCGTATGTGGACTTGAACCGGGGCTGTAACTTAAGTTTAATGAGAGCTGGCTTTCGCCTGACATATTATCGCTAATCCATATCTGGCCATTAACAAGTTTGGCAGTTGCGACGCCATCGAATTGCTCGTTAATCGCATCAATGACCTGTCCCAGTGTAGTATTAGAAGTTATATTCAGCTCAAAATCTTTTAAAGCGGAGCCGTGATGATTCGTACCGGAGATTATGATCTTTTCATCATCTTCAAATATATATTCATTGTTGTAACTGAACTGGTCGAGACTTGTGATTTTTGTGGTAGAGCTTGCGTTGTCTCCGTTGTCGGTGAAAGTTAGATCAGTGCCTTTCCAGGTTTCAGTAAGTTTGTTATCTATGGAAATTTGATAATTTTCGCCTGCGTTCTGGCCGCTTAACATCAAATGAAATGAACCATTATAATAGAGCGTGCTTGCGGTAACGCCGGGGTTAGAGGAATCGTTATTTATAAGGTTAACTAAATCCTGAAGGGTAGTTTCATTTGCGACGGTAGTAATCGATCTTGATTGATGGCCGTAGGTATAAATGAAAACGCCTTCGCCGACGTAGTCCGTTTCGTAAGTGAAATTGGAATTATCCTGAATCCATGTTTCGGTAGTTGCTAACTGTTTTACGTCGATAGTGTGTGAGCCGGGGTTTGCGTTAGAATTTACGGTTACGGTTAATTTATCAGAATCGCTGGACGTGCCGGTATAAATTTTTAAATTTTTGGCATCCGCCAGGGCTTTGGTTGCGGTTTGCATAGATGCAACCTCATCCTTTATCGCGTCAAGGGCGGTGAGCTGATTGGTGTACGAGGCCTGTTTTAACTGATGTCTTGCCAGACCCTGGCTTTTGATAGTAACTAACTGTGAAATGATGCTGGTTGTGTCGATACCTGTGGTTAAACCAGGCAAACTTATTGTTGACATATCTAATTCCTTTAGGCACTCTTTAATCTGGCATTCTTAACGCTGCATCATCCTGTCTGCTAGTCTACCTATATTATCGTATGTATTATATTTACTTAAGATAATCTTTAAAAATAGTGATTATATTGCTATTAAACCGCGTGGGCTAAAGCCCACCTACAAACGCACCCCGAGCAAAAAGCTGGAGGCTAACGACTTGGTATATGGTACGTATTAATTATTTTTCGGACGTTGTCGGCCTGCTGCTGCTGATCTTTGACCAACTTTTTCTCTGCGGAAAGAATTAAATCCAATTTTTTATATAATTGGAGAATACGTTCCTGTTTTTGCTTAAAATCATCTGGTTTCTTATTTGATAATTGCTTAACTAAACTGTTTGTTGTTTCAGTGATAGATTCGACATCCGCATATTTATTTTGGGTCGCTAATTGTATTTGCTTTTCTAAAAGGCCTTCGAGCTGGTCAAACGGATTTTGATCTTCCTTTGAATCCATTGGAATTATACTCCGACATGCTGTTTTTTTGAAATTTTTCGTTCAACTTCTTCGAGAAGGTTGATCGCGTCCTGATTGAGCGGTTCCAAAGATAAAATATTCAAGAGGATATTTTTTGAATCTTCAAAGCGATTTTCTTTTACGTAAAGCGCGGCCAAGGTAAACATAACCGAACAATCGTTCGGATGGGTGTTTAGATAAAGGTCAAGATAATGAATCACTTTTGAAAAAGAACCCATCTGGCAGGATGTTTGGAAAAGGCCGAGCAGGGCGGTGAGATTATCTGTGTTCAACTCAAGACTTTTGAGGAAAAATTCAAATGCTTTTTCGTATTCCGCTTTTTTTTGGGCGATCATAGCCAGACCTGTGTATGCCCGCCAGGAATTTGGTGAAAGGCGGCAGGCAACTCTGAAAGCGATTTCGGCATCATCCAATAAATCTTTTTGGAAACCGATAATTCCCAAGCCGATGTATGGAGAGGGGTCATCGGGATTCAGCGATGCAGCTTTTTCATAACACTTTTGTGCCTTATTGAAATCACATTCAGATGTATAATAATCACCCGATTTTTGGATATCATCGAAAGTTAAAGTGTTTTCAGACTCTATAACATTCTTTTCATTTTTATGCATTATAATCATATCCCTTTTGATGCTTAAGGTAACCTCTAAAAATTCATTTTGGCTGCGACCGGCTGCAATTTCCGCCGCCATCGTTCCGCCTTAATCGGAGTTTTTATTTTTAATTTGGCTGCTGATCGTCTCAATCATTTCATGGATTCTCGGCTGATCGGGTGAAATCTCCAGAGATTTTTTGAGTGTATCAACTGCGAGCTGTAAATTGCCGGCGTTTACCAGTTTTTCGGAAGTTCTGGTTAAAACCTCGGCGTTTAGAATGCCTAAATCCTGCATTTCATCGAAAAGTTCAGCGGCTTTTTGGGGCTGGTCTTCGGCAAGATATGTTTCGGATAAATTCCAAAGGATTTCAGCGGAGCGAGGCTGTAAATTATTTGCTTTCAGGAAATATTCAATCGCTTCGTGTGAGCGGTGCATACAATGGAGTATTGCGCCGATATCGTTCAAAAGTTCTGCATTTTTTGGGGATGAATCCTGGAAATTTTTCAGAGCATCGAGTGCTTCGTTAAATTTGCCGGATTCGGCCAAATCGAGAGCTTTCTGGTAATCATCACTCTTACAGAGAGATTCATTTTGAGCTATTCTATCTTTTAATTTTATTCTTTTGGCCACTGTTAACTCCGTTTTCATTTCATAAGTTTTATAGAGCAAATGTTGTGCCGGAAAATTTTGCTATTATATGTAACTTTTATTAATTCTAAAAATTGAGATTGCTTCGTCGTTTTTGGGCAAAATGCGTCAAAAACTCCTCACAATTACAATCGGTCAGACAATCAATTTGTAAAAAATTCAGACGGCAGTTTAATCCATATAGTCCAAAAGCGACATAGACATCAGCTTTCCAGCGACCGAAAGCGTAAGTTCGTAGAGTGTTTGACGACGGGCGAGGTCTATTGAAATTTGAGTTATATCGGCTTGTTGGAGCAGAGTAGTCTGATCTTCTGTATTATAGTTAATATCTTCAATAGTCTTATTAAGGTCTTCAAGGAACGCGGATTTTGAACCGACAGCGGTTTGCTGACTAACGATTTGGCTATAGACATCTTCAATCATATTAATCAATTCATTTTGATAAGTTTGTAATTGAGTCGCGCTCAATGATTTATCCTGCATCAAATCTCTGACGCTGATGAGGATATTGAAAATATCGTAAGTGCCGGGGACGGTAATCATATTTTTGCCAGTTTTGCTGATCGCGGATGCATCAACATATAAGACATTTCCATCCGCATCGGATACGGGAACATTAGTCAAATCGCCGGTATAAGAACCAAGATCGACGGTATCGCCGCCGATGGAAAGATTGTAGTGGCCGTCGGCATCCTGTGTTACGTCGAGCCAAACTGTTGCGCTGACGCTTGCGTTTCCTTTTCCGACTTTAGCGCCTGTATCGCCAAAGAAAACGGGCGTTTGAGGCTGATCGCAGGAAAAATATTCTTCACCAATTTGATATGAAGTTGTGGAAACGCCTGGTGCGACTTCAACGGTTAATTTAGTTTGGCTTCCAGTATAGTTAACGCTAGTAATACCTTTTTCCGAATCATATTGTACTGCATAAGGTTTGTTGTTCGTATCAGAGCCGCCAAAAAGATATTTACCTGCATTTTGAGAATTAGCCTTTGAAACTAATTCTTCCAGAGCATCATTGACAACTTCAATCAATATATTGCCACTGTCGCCATTGCCTGAATTAGTACCGCTTAGAACGCCGGTGAGACTTGTTTTTATTTCAGTAAGTACGCTTCCAATTCTTTGGAGGGCTGTCGATGTCATTGTTAATGTGCTGCTAACGGTACCAATGATATCGATATAGCTTTTGAGTTCTCTTGATTGTGATTGCAAACCGAGAACCTGATACGAGGAAGTTGGGTCGTCCGAGGCGCGGTTTATTCTTGAACCTGTTGAAGATTGTTCCTGCAAAGTTGAAATTGACTTTGAGTTCAAATATAAACTGTAAACAGTATTGTTGTATATTTTATCTAGAGTTCCGCCCATATATATTTCCTTTTTAAGGATGGTTACAAAATATTCATCAGTTCGGTTATGCTTGAGTTCAGCACTTCCATATATTTTGCCATAGATTGAAACATTTGTTCGTAAATCATCAGGTGTGCTGCTTCTTCATTGATATCCACGCCGCTGATGCTGGTTTGCTGATTTGTCAAGTTCAATACGATAGCTTCGAGATTTTCCTGGTACGTTTTGCCGGAGGAGACATCCTGCCCGACATCTGTAACGATTTGACGATAATAATCGCTAAAATTTAAATTGCCGAGTTCTTCGATAGAGGCATTTTGTAAATTATACAGACGAGCGATGTTTCCGCCTTCGTTTCCTGAAGAAGAGAGTGAGGCGGCTACCCTTGAATGATCATTTGATATATCTGAACAAACGGCCATATTAATTGCGCTGTCGCCGCTGAAAAAAGTATTAATGCCAACAGCGGAAAGCAGGCCGGATGTGTCGGTGTTGCCGTAGACATTTACGGTGAATGAATCGCCGGCGTTAAATGTGTTCGCGGAAATAGCGATAGAAATGCCGGTATCGCCAATTTCCAGCCATTTAGTATTTGCAGACGATGTGTCAGTTGTAGCCGGATAGTCGCTTAAATCGAGTGTCGCGACAACATTTGAATCATTATCTCTTACGGTTATTGTTACATTATCAGTTCCGACCTGGCCTGCGGTTGCAGTGAAAGTCCAGGTGTTATTTTCAGTTCCGTTGTAGTAGCCTGACAATTTAATTTGCGGCGGATCGGTGCTTGCAATGGTTGTGGTTGCGGGGGAAGAATCGATTTCTGGAATGAAATCAAATTCATAGCCGCTGTTTGCCGCGATCGTTAACTGGTTTGATGAATTTACATAAGCCGAAATATTTGATACATTGTTTGTAATGTAATCAGCAATTTCTGCCAGGGTATCAGAAGATGTGTCTTGAAGCACGGGAATCGCGGTACGAGTAGATTCTCCTGTGCTTGTGTTTGTAACGCGGATGTACGTAAAGCCCGCGGATACATTCGGGATTTCACTCAAATTACCTGATGAATTTGCCCAGCCGGTTAGTTCGGTGAAAGAACCGCTTGAGCCAATACCCTGTACGTGATATTTATTAATCTGATTAATTATAGAAGAAGCTAAATTGTCTAGATTGTCGTGGATTTCTACGACCTTATCATTTGCCAGTGTAATCAGGCCGCCGAGTGATCCGCCGTTGACAGATGTGTTGATAGAGATACCGCCCTTAATCATAATGCCGATTTTTCCGTTGCTGTCAACGCCGGTTGCTAAAGTGCTTACACTAGAACCGACAACCAAAGGTATGTCGCCTGCCACAATATCAGTAACACCATTACCTCTTACGATAGTCTGAACACCGATGACTTGTGAAAGATCAGAAATGTACTGATCCCGCTGATCGCGAAGGGTGTTTGCATTTCCGCCAACGAGTTCGACCGATTCAATTTGATTATTAAGTTTGCCGATTTGAGCGGTAATTGAATTAATTGTTCCGACGGCAATTTCGGTCTGCTTTGCGATAGTTTCTTCCAGAGTTGTAAGATATTCGCCGATATTTCTGAACTGGCTCGTCAATGCTTCAGCATTACTTACAAGTTGGGTCATTGAAATGCTGTCGGTCGGGCTTAATTTCAGCTCCTGCATCGAGGTAAATAATGAATCGATAGCTGCGTTTATACCGCTGCCATCGGCAGACAATTCGCCAATCGCGGTTTCGATAGAACTTAATGTATTATTTTCCTGTGTTAATTGGGCAAGTGCGGCATTCTGCTGATAAATTTGCTGTTCGAGAAGCGTATCGACTATTCGGCTGATGTTTATAACTTTAACGCCGCCGGCATTTGTAGAGGAAGTATATGATGGCGCAAGCTGCACGATTTGTTTATGGTAGCCTTCTGTACCGGCATTTGTAATGTTGCTGCCGATAATGTCGAATGCCGTCTGTACAGCACCAAGACCGCTAAGAGCTATATTAAAACTTCCCATTTTTATTCCTTAAATCCCATTGTTAAAACTGGGCGTTCATAAACGTTGAATCCGCTAATTCAGTTCGGCCTGTCGGTCCGTACGTAACGGTATTTTTATTTCCGATAGCGAGAATGCTTTTTAAAAGCATTTTGTTGAATCTTGCACAGTTTGTGAGCAATTTTAAAGTATTGGCGTATTCCAATTTAAATTTTGAAGTCAAAGTCTTTAATTGCCATTTTTTTTGAACGACTTCGTTTCTGATTTCTCCTGAAAGCTCTGATTCAAGTTTTGTCAGTGTCATTTCTTCGAAAGTGCAGCCCCAAATTTGAGCCAGCTCCTGGCGAACCTGATGACGCGCAAATTCGTTTTCCTTATAACTGGAAGATTCCATTTGAATAGTACCAAGCAGCATTTGCAGCGATGCTTCATCTTTTTTAATAACGAAGCCGCGGAGTTCATTAAGCCTTGAGAGGTTATTCAAAATATTTTGAATATCGCTGTCGAGGATCGAAATCAGCAAGCGGACTTTTTCTTCAATTTCAAATGTTATAAGTCTCATAATTTTTTATCTAGCGATTGGGACGTGTTCGTATTTTCATCAGTTTTTAAGGATTTATAAATATCTTTCCACAATCCCATTCCGCCTTTTTCGCCGAGGTCTTTTCCGAGATGCATCCAGAAGATGCCGTCGACCTGCTGGGCGGCGCCATCTTTTTCGTCGGCCCACTGGCCGATGGTATCTTTCATTTCATCCAGCAATTTAGTAATGAAAATACCTTCGAAATCTTTTGCGAACTGAAGTTTTGCGGCGTCAGTTTTATCGATCGGGTTATTGATTTGCTGCGAAGCAATCGAAGAAACCGTGGAATCAATTATATTAGAAGCATCCATAAGTATTCCTACATTATTTCCAATCTGGCCTGAAGAGCACCGGCTCTTTTCAGGGCGTGGAAGATAGCGATAAGGTCTGTGGGCGAAGCCCCGATAGCATTGAGAGAGCTTGCAAGCTCGGCAATAGTTATAAGCCTTGGGACCGGAATCAGATAACCGCCGCTTTCTTTAACAGCGATATCCGTTTGTTGTGTAACGGCAGTTGTCGCACCGTCTGTAAAAGGCGTTGTGGGCTGCGATACTTCGTCTCTTTCTCGAATTTTTACAGTTAGACTTCCCTGTGAAATAGCTACGGAAGATATGCAAACATTTTCGCCGACAATAATTGTTCCTGTTCGTTCGTTAACAACTACGACGGCAGGGCTGTCAACCTGGACTTGCGGCCTGGTTATGTTGTCGATGAAACCAATAATTCCGCTTTGATTTATTTCATTCGGGATTCTTATTTTTACAGTTCCGCCATCAATAGCAATAGCAGTATTTGGATGAAGTTGATTTATGGTTTTGCTAATTTCTTCGGCAGTTGAAAAGTCAACGTTTTTTAGATTTAAAGTAACAAAGCGTTGTTCGGCAATGTATTCAACGAAATCGGCAATTTCTTCTCTTTCAACGATCGCAACCGCTTCGCCTGCGGCCTGGTGATTTTTAGAGATCGAGCCTTTTTGGCCTGAAGCAGTCCAGCCTGCGATAGAGACGCCGCCTTGTGCGATAGCGTAAACCTGACCATCGAGCAGGCCGCTGCCGTCAAGACCTTTCAAAAGTGTCGGCAGAAGTCTTCCGCCTTGCAGGCTTTTGGCATTGCCGAGCGAAGAAACGGTGCAGGGGATTTGCGAACCGACGCGGGAAAATGGGCCGAGTTCAGCGGTAACAGCTACGAGAGCGACATTGCCTCCTGAAAAATCAGTCGGATTAAAAACTTCGCCGGTATCCTTGAGAATATTCGCAAGAGTCTGCTGGGCGGGGAGAGTTGTATCGCCAGTGCCGGCGAGGCCTACGACAAGACCAATGCCGGTAAGCGGGTTGCTTCTGACGCCCTGAATGTCGGCGATGTCTTTTATTCGCTGGCAATTCGCCGTTTGGGCAAGAACCAGTAATGTTATTAATAAAATATTTTTGAACTTCATAACATACCTATCATATCTATATTAAAAATCAAAAATCAAAATTACAAATAAAAATTAAGGTAGCCTCTAATAATTCGAAGAAGCTAAACCAAATATAAGCATTTGTCTTTTTGAACCAGAAACGAGATTCTTCACTGCGTTCAGAATGACAAATATTTCCGCGTGGGTTAAAGCACGCTTTCGGCGGATAAAGCCCACCCTACAAAATATCGAATTTTTAGAATGGCCAGACAATATCCATAAAGTTTCCGAGCCAGCCGGGTCGGTTAAAATTGGACGCGTAACCGGTGTTTTTAGTTATGATAGCGAAATTGGCTATCTGCTCGCTTTTAATTGTATTGTCATAAGAAATATCAGTCGGTCTAACAATTCCACTGACTTCGATTACCTGTTTGTCGCCTGCGATTTCCCTTGTTCTTGTGCCCATAACAACAAGATTATTGTTTGGCATAATATCGATAACAACAACGGTGATTGAATCTATAAAGCTGCGTTCGTCTTTGAAATCGGCTTTGCCGTCAAGGGTATTCGATGATGATGCTGCCATTTTTACGCCTGGCATTCTGGGCAGGTAATTCTGTGTAACTTCGCCTGACGGGGTTTGTGATACAATTCCAAGCTGGCCGTCGAAATCGATTGCTCGGCTGGTTGTTTTTGACAAATTTCTTTTTTGCTTATTATCGACTTTGCTTTCTTCGCTGATAACGATCGTGATCACATCGCCGATATGTCTGGCTTTATCGTCAGCGTAAATGTCTTTTTTGTTCTGATCTCTTTTGGCCCATATTGAATCTGCACGCAAATTAGATGCGATGCAAATAATGATTGCAGCAATTATAAATGTGTGGATTGTTATAGTTCTCATAATCTTTGCCCTAAAAAATCAGCATTTTAAAATATGGGTTCGACGCTGCCATCCTGTTTTACTTTAACTATAATTATTCTCTGTGAGCTTAAATTCTGTACTTTAATGCAATCGCCCACACAGCCATCCTGTAAAGTTTTTCCAATCGCAGTAACCACAAGCCCCATTTTTTCAATTTTAATAAGTACATTCTGGTTGCGTTTCAAAATCACCTGCGGTTTTACATCTTCAACCAAATTCATTGTAATTTCTGAATTAGCTGCCAGCGATTTTTTCAAAGCGGAGCCATAAGGTATAGACCAGTTTGCAGGCAGTGGTTGTGTTGAAATGCAATTTTCAACAGCGACATTTTCGGGAGTCAAAACTGTTCCCTGCGGCAAATCTGTCTTAGCGACTATTTTTTTGCCGGTATATTGCAGTGCGAAAGTAATATCGCGTTTGTCTATTTGATTTTCGCCTGCGAGAACGGTTACTTCTATTTTTACTTGTGTGTTTGTTTTGTCAGTAATATTTGGGATTAATTTTACATTTTGATTAGTGTCGGGAATAGCTAAGTCCTGCGGCGTTCTTAAAGCGGAATATTTACAAACTGATGAATGCGGTGGATTTTCGACAAGATAAGCAATCGCTTTATCCAAAAACTGCTGACCTGTTATTACTGTGTGCTTGCGGGAAATCGTAATTTCATCAGCGCCTGTAAAAGTAACTTGTGAAGAGGATATACCGGCGCAAGCAAGGCTGCTAAGTATAATTGATTTTTCAATTTTGAAATGCTTGGCGGCAGGAGAAATTACTCCCAACTTAAGCGAGTTTGCTTTGGCGACCAAGATTTCATCGCCTTGTATTACGGCAACATCACCCAAACTTGGCGAATCGGTGGTAATATTTATTTCGCGCGGCAAATAAATTATGAGCGTATTGCCAGAAAAGCAATAAGCTGGAACCATTAAGTACGCAAGAATAATAAATAATATTTTTTTCATTGTAATCTCTTTATCCGGCAATTTGAATAGAGTTTTGCAGCATATCGTCGCCTGCTTTGATAGTTCGCGAATTTACTTCGTAAGCACGTTGAGCGGTGATGAGGTTTACAAGCTCCGTTACCATTTGGACGTTTGATTTTTCAAGGAAGCCCGCCTGCATTGTACCGAAACCATCCTGGCCTGCTGTGCCGACAGTCGGCGAACCGCTAGCTTCTGTTTCAGAAAGCAGGTTATCGCCGTCGCTTGAAAGGCCGCTTGGGTTTATGAATCTTGCGAGCTGGATTGTTCCAACTGTAGAAGTAGTTGTGTCATTTTTAACGTTAACCGTACCATCGGGAGATATTGCAATTGAAACAGCGTCTGATGGGATTGTAATAGCTGGTTCGATCTCGTAACCCGATGCTGTTACTAATTGGCCGTTAGCGTTTGTTTCAAATGCTCCATCTCTGGTGTATTTAACTGTGCCGTTTGGCATATTGACCTGGAAAAAGCCTTCGCCTGCGATAGCGACATCGAGCGATCTGCCGGTGTTGTTAAGTTCGCCATTTGTGAAAACTTTTGAGGTTGCCGCGACTTTAACACCGCTTCCGACTTCAATTCCGCTTGGCGCCAGCAGGCCTGAAGAAACTTCAGCACCGGCCGCACGCGACTTGATATACAACAAATCCTGAAATTCCAGTTGACTGCGTTTGAAACCATTAGTATTGATGTTGGCCAGATTGTTTGCGGTTACATCGACCATCATCTGTTGGGCAGTCATACCGGTTGCGGCGGTTGAAAAAGCTCTTAACATATAAACTCCTTATATTTCCATAAATTAAATTAACCCATAGCAAGGTTTATGAGGTTTTTTGTGTTATCAGAGCCTGTGGTAAGCAATTTCATATTGGCCTGATAAAGCCTTGTTACATTAATCATATCAACAAGCTCTTCCATCATTTGGACATTAGAGCCTTCAAGGTAACCCTGTTTTATGGTGACATTTTTAGCGTCTTCTGATTTGAGGTCAGCAGGGGCGTCATAGCAACCAAATCCTGCCGGCACCAGTTCGCTTTCATTTTTACCGAAATCAACGATCTTCAATTCGCCGACATTCGCACCGTCAACTCGGACGATGCCGTCGGTTGAAATAGTGATTTGTGAAGTTGCGGCTCCGGGGGGAATTGTAATGGGGCCATATTTACCGGCGACTACTCTTCCAGATTGGTCGACCAACTGGCCATTTTTATTTATATCGAAATTACCACTACGCGTGTAAGTTGAGCCTTGATCGGTTTGCAGGACGAAAAACCCTTTTCCGCTTATCGCGACATCGAGCGTTCTGCCAGATTCGATAAGATTACCCTGTGAGAAATCTATTTTTGAAGTCAAAATCGGATTATCATCCTGATTTGTGCCAGTAGGGTCAGTTGAGATTAATTTATTAAGCATTTTTGAAAAAGTATTTGTTGTTCGCTTGTAACCTGTGGTGCTTACATTTGCCAGGTTGTTTGCGATGATTTGATATTCGCTGGTCAAACCATCTATCGCAGAACTAACTTGTGCGCTTATGTCAGACATTTCAGATTCCTTACGCGTTTATACCAGCCGTTACGTTTTGGTCGGCATTTTCATTACTGTTTTTATTTAAAGAAGCTTCGTTTGTAGCGCGAATGAGATAATCAATTTCGTTGTCTCGCAAACCGATAAGCTCAACGCCAAAGACATAGACATTATTATTGTCTTCTGTTCTTCTAACAACGCCTGCTTCCTGCACCATACCTATATTTTCAATAACAGTTAAATCTGATGTGTATGTATAGGTGATTTCTTCTGTATCCTGATTTTTGACGGAAGTTTGTTCTTTCTTTCTTTCGAGTTCAAACATAATTAATATTCTGTCGCCATTCTGGATTTGTGCTGAAGTTTCAATTTTCAAACCGGGGCCGCCCATTTCTGTAACCAAAGCCGGTATAAATTCAAAAGGCTGGAGAGATGTTTCTGGATAGATTTCCATATCTCCACTTAAATCGTGTCTGCTTTGAGAGCTTTTTTGTAAGTGCTTTTCAAATGGGAAAAGCGCGATGAACGCATTTTTCTTAACGGGAGTTCTCATAAATCTTCTGCGGTTGACATAATGGACTTCATCGCTATGACTTAAACCAATCATATTGCCATCGTATCTTGTTACATAAGAATCAAATTCCCAAACGAAAGCACCGTAGAAATAACGAACTTTCCAGGTTTCTCCGAAGATAATCGTTGTTGGGGTGTTTAATTGAATAACCAATTCGTTTTCTGTATTTTGTGTAACGACAGCTTTGATGGATTCGGTTTGATTACTGTGTTTGCGTTCGACAACAAGGTCTTTACCGGTCGGAATATGTCTGCTGGTAGCTTTTTCACTCGTACCTGCAAGTCCTTTTGAAAACGAAACATCGCGCTGGAATCCGAGTTTTTGCCTTAAAGAACCTAATATCGGGTCCAGACGCTGGATTTCATAGAGATTTTGCTGATTGAAAAGGTCTTTCCTAATTTTTTCACTTCCATTTTCAAAGGCTTGAGCCATTGAAAAAATCGAAGCTGCGTGGCGCAGTTTGGATTTGCGTATAATATTCTGCAGAACCAGTTTTTCTTCGATAGTCAAGCCTCGCTGGTCGGCATATTCAAGAAACAATTCGCTGCTGGTCTTTCTTTCTTTTTTGATTCTTCTGAAACTTACTGTGAAAAGAACCATAAGCAGAAAAACAACCGCAATCAAGGCATAACGAAGCAAATCCTTATCTTCATTGTGATGATTAAGATTTTTTAGCCCCTCGAACCGTTGAAGCGGCGTCGATGCCAAAAGATTAAAAATTGTTTCACTTATATTATACATTTAAAACCAATATCAATTAACGAATAAGGGAAGTAAGTTCGCCAAGAATATCATTTGCGACTTTAATGGTTCTGGCGTTTGCCTGATAACCATTTTGTGCCTGAATAAGATTTACGAATTCTGTCGCGACGTCCACGTTTGAATCTTCAAGTGAGCTGCCGTGGATAGTTCCTGCACCGCCGCTCATAGCAGTAGTAGCAACAGCTTCGCCGGAGTTAGCAGTTGTCTGATAATAGTTATTGCCAAGACTTTCAAGACCGGCAGTATTTTTGAAAAGCGCGATCTGTAATGTTGCGATTTCCTTTTTAATACCGTTGGAGAATGTACCGATCAGTGTTCCTGTATTATTTACGGCCACGCTTGAAAGGCTTCCAGCCTCGTAACCATCCTGTCCGCTGGCGACAGCGGTGGAACTACCTGAAAATTGTGTGATACCATCTAGACCGCCTATTGTACCGAGGTTTAATGAAAATACCTGCGGATGGCTTGTATCGTGTGCGAAAGTTACGGTAAGATTTGCTGTGTCGGCTGTTGTTGAATTTAATCCAAGAAACGAACCGTCGTTCTCGTCAAATTGAATTCCCTGGATTCTGCGATTGTTCAAACCGGAGATATCGATTTCGCTGATGTCGCCTGTAATAGAAGTCATCACGAAATCCCAGGTGTTTTCAACATCTGTTCTTACGAAAGCACCAGAAAGCACGTGTTCGCCGCCAAGTGAATCATAAACAGTAATGTTGATTGATTTTACTTCCTCGCCGCCAACTTTTTCAACTTCGAAGTATGAAGGAGTTTCCAGAGTGCCATCACCGCTGTATATCATTGCCAGATCGGTTTGGCTATAGCCAGTTTCGGCATCTGTGATCACAAGTTTCCCTTCGGAAATGGTTGCATCAGCCCAATCGCCGAGGACACCTTGTGTTTTAAAGCCTTTAGTAGTTTCCGCGAATGAATTTGTTACCGCAGATCCGCCTGATGTCAAAGCGGTTGAGTCCATACTGACCAAACCTGCATCTCCCAAGGAATTTGCAAATGTGAAAGTTACTCCGCTGGCCATCGCGCCTGAAACGGTAATTTGGCCTGCGGTACAGCAGCCTGCGGCTACAAGTGCGTCCTGAATCTGGGCAGCAGTGGCATTATGTGCAATGTCGGCAGTTGTAAATCCATTATATGTCAATGTGTAATCGCCAGCATTAGGAGCAGCACTTAGTGTAACAGTTTGGACTTCGCTAACTGGTGCGGTGCCTTCATTTGTGTTCAGGAATGTTAAAACATCGCCAAGTGTGGTACTTGCGTTTACCGACATAGTCAAATCGGTTGTAGGGCTTGTTCCAATCGCAGTTCCGTCGTGCTTATATCCCGAAAAAGTGAGAACGCCCGCGGTTAAAGCGCCTGTAAACTGATCAAGTTCGGATAACTTTGTAGTTTCTGAAGCGTTAGTTCCATTTTGTGTAGTGTATGATAAGTTTGAGGTTAGAATATTTTTCTGTGAATTTGTTGAGGAG
>Ga0154577_1135_pt3 | contig 15999 bp, 11 predicted proteins | sample RifGroF2_FD_116006 | JGI IMG/M metagenome (GOLD analysis project Ga0154577, IMG submission 116006) | Planctomycetes bacterium GWF2_42_9
GAACACGAAAATACACATTTCATCAGTTTCTCGGTGGCATTTGATCGGTCACCGATTGCCATTTTTCCATTATCTTTCGAAAACCATATGCGCCAGCCAGGTTACTTCTGGCATAATATCGGCAACCCTTCCGATCAATGGTGGCAGTACCTTCTGAAAACTGGCCAGATAGCTACAAGTTTTGATTGCCAGCCCGGCGATCAAGGCGAAAAGATTCTCAGGAACTATATTAAGGGCGATACAGTAATTGCATACGCCAGAAAATTTGGTGCGCTGGGATCCGGCATCATAAACAATCCCGATTCGTACCGACTTATCGCTGCCGGATCAAAAGATGATTTGGCCGATGGACATTACCTCCACAGATTGCAAATTGATTGGAAATGTACTGTGCCCAATATCGAAAGTGCCATTAATCCTGCCCTGCTGCTTGAAAAATACGGAATATTTCACCCGCGGAGCACCTCAGTCAGTATCGATCCTCAGAGGGCCAGGCGCCTCATTGCAGATATGCAAATCGCCCCTTCTTCTGCCAAATAATAGTGCTATAATTCTGCAATACATCTGCGTTATAGACTTGCTATAGTCTCACATATACGGCTCATATAGGGAAAGATGATAGGAACCTTATACCCTTTAGGAGGCCAGTATGATTGGGCAGAATAACCGCGCGGTGGGCTATGTCCGCCGCTCAACAGACCGCCAGGAACAGAGTATCCCGGACCAGAAGAAAGCCATTGAGGCCTATGCCTCAGAAAATGGATTTGTATTCCTCAGATTTTATATAGATGATGCCATCAGCGGGACTTCTACTGTCGGCAGGAAATCATTTCTGCAAATGATCGCAGATGCTGAAAGTAACAGCAGAGATTTTGATTTCATATTGGTTTATGATGTCAAGCGATTTGGGAGAGTTGATAACGATGAAGCTGGCTATTATCGCCATAAACTCAGGATGAAGGGAGTAGATGTAAGGTATGTAACTGAGAATTTTAATGGCGATACCACCGATGATCTTCTCAGGCCTGTAAAGCAGTGGCAGGCCCGACAGGAATCAAAAGATTTATCCAAGGTTACTATTAGAGGACTTTTGTCCAAGGTTGATGGCGGCTGGTGGATGGGCGGTACTCCTCCTTACGGCTATGATCTCCGGTATGAAAACGCAACTGCTCAGTTCCTGTTTATTGTACGCTTCATGCCAGAAGGCACTAAACAGCTTTTCGATGAAAATGGGCTATTAACACGTACCCTTGCCAGGGGTGAGTCATTAAACATATCAAAACGCGATCGCGCAAGTTGATACCAAGCTCTCCAGATAGAGTTGAAGTTTTAAGACGCATATTTAATCTGTATGCCCAGCAAGGCAGAGGATATAAATCTTTGGCTGAGATTTTAAATACCGAGGGGCACCCTACTCCAAGAGGGCCGCAGTGGTCGCATATTTACTCCGGTTCGTGGACAGATACGACGATTAGGGCAATTCTGGTAAATCCCATTTACGCTGGTGACATGGTCTGGAACCGCCGTACCGATGCCAGATTCCACAGGATTAGTGACGGCCATGCCGTTGATAGAAACAGCATCCATGGCGCACGGCTGGTTCCCAACGATGAAAAAGACTGGATAATTGTCAGCGATTCACACCCTGCTATTATTACCAGAAGACTCTTTGAGCAGGCTAAGCAGCGCCGTGAGAATAATCCATCATCAATTGAGCAGCGTGGAATCAATCCCCGGCTCAAAACTCAAGGAAAAACCTGGAGTGGCCAGAGAAGCAGGTTTATACTCTCTGGTCTGATGACCTGCGCCCTGTGTGGAAATCGGTATCAGGGAATTACAAGGACAAAAGGTGATGAACGGTCCGATGGTTCCCGTGTTAAGACTTCCTCATACGGCTGCGGGGGCTATATCACAAAGGGAAATGCTGTTTGTCAGCTTAATTCAATTCCACAGGAAGATTTGGAATCGATAGTTATTGATGCGGCACTTAGGTTTTACCAGCCCTACTTAGCTCAGAATGGCACCATAAAGCTGGCCCAAGCTGTCAGAGAACAGATCGGAGATGAAGGGCAGAATATTGAGCAGGCTCGTGCAAGGGCACAAGCAGAGCATGAGCAGATCGGCAAAACTATCGATAATCTGCTCAATAACATCACACCGGTTAATCGCGAATACGTTGACAAAAGATTGAAAGAATTGACAGCGCAGCGTCAGCAGCTTGAATCAAGACTTGAAGAGCTTGAGAGAATTTCGCTGTCGCAGGCAGAGATCGACACGATAGTAAAAGATGCTATGGGTTTTATTACAGGCTTGGAACCTGTGCTTCGCGAAGGTCTGCCACAAGAGAAATTGCTTGCACTGCGGCAATGCATACAGCATATTACAATCAGCAAGCCAGAGAACAGTGTAAGGATTCTGTTCCGACTAGTTCCAGCAGGAAATTTGGAAAGCACGCAAGAGGTTGTAGGGAATCCGACAGTACAGTCCGGATGCATCGTAGAAACTCCTAGATGCGAATAATACTTGATAATATTTCCCATGGTATCAGGACAAACCGTCTTCCTTCAAATCGCATGGACAAAACGAGATTGTGAGTTAGCTAATTTTTTAAGCGTGCAAGCCACCATCCATAAGAATATTCTCGCCGTTTATGTAAGCACTGGCCTCTGATGCGAGGAACACAACTAATCCCTTAATGTCATCAGGACCAGCCATTCTGCCTAGAGGTACTTTCTGCACATACCGAGAGACAAATGTATCCGGGTGCCCACTGAACAACCCACCCGGGCTTATACAATTAACTCGCACCTTAAATGGAGCAAGCTTCCTTGCGAGATACTTTGTGAAAGCGATCATACCACCTTTGTGAAAATGATAATCAGGTGGTGAATCCATTTGTGTTCCTTCATATAGATTGAAATCTGCACCAAACATTCCTTGCATTGATGCTATGTTAACTATAGTACCGCCTCCATTATTGGCTATTAAATCCGCCATTTCCCTTGTAATATCAAACATTCCGATAGCATTGATCCGCATAGATTCAGCAAATAATTCCAACGGGTCTAAATATTTTTTCATGGGACGAGCTACAGCATTGTTTACAAATACATCAAGTCTGCCAAACTCTCTTTGGATGCTATCTTTCAAAAACAATACTGAGTTATGGTCAGATTGATCCACATACTTAACATTAATATGAAGACCTTTAGTCTTCATTTGAATAGCAACTTTGTTAGCGTTTTCAATGAAAGGCGATGCGGTAATTACAATACCTTCTGCTTCCGAAAGTGCCTCGAGCATTCTGCTACCATACAATCCTTCACCGCCCGTAATCAGAATTATTTTATTTTTTAGGCTTTGCATTTCTTTTATATGCATTTCTTACTCCATCATATTTTGCACAGGAATAAACCCAATTCTACGATTTCCATTATCACAAACTTTAGCCTTGAATGTACTTACGTTCTGACCAGATAAAGTTTTATTCTTGAATGAGAATAAAAATACTTCGTTATGCCATTAAATCGTCTGGCTCATACGCTATTTTGCAATCAGATCAACATCAATATCTTTGAATTTAGGAGATAACGTCGGATGCAACTGTTTTGGAAAAGAAATACAACACAGCAGTCCCCTGCTGGTCCACTGCCATTGAAGCTCTATTGGTCCTGATGGCGTCGGTACTATTCCAGATAAATTTGTACACACAATCTCGACCGGGTCAACCAGAAATCTCTCAAAACCTTTTGTCAATGGTCTTACACCGAACTTATAGGCATGGTAAAAATAAGCAGGAATCGCAGACCAGCCATGACACAGACTACCAGCGTTGTCAAAATCCCACCCTCCATTGATCGTTTCCCAGAATGTAGTTGCTCCTTTAAAGAGCATACCGCCCCAATCCTTTGCTATCCTTTCAAAAACCCAATTGCCATAACCGGGCCTTTGATGTAACACAGCTTGGAATTTATAAAGTGACTGGCTCAGTGTCGTTTTCACCAGAGTATTATTTTCGTTCATGATCTGACTGATAAGAATTTTGGCCACTTCATCTGAACATGTATTTGAGCAAATTGCAAGTGCCTGTGTCAGTTCTGCAAAATGAGGCTTATCACTGAATGTACAGTAAAGCTGCAACTGATTATTCCAGAATTTTTTATTGCATGCTTCTCTTATATTCTGTGCAAGGGTTTCAACTTCTGCACTGTATTGCGTATCACCGCACTCAAACGCCAGATTAGCGGCTGCATCAAGTGCCATAACAAACAGAAAATTCAGAGGGGCATCGAATCTTTGTTTTCTTAACACTTCGAATTTTGTACAGTCTCCTCCAACGGTCCCATCAAGACCAGGAGCCCATTCATAATTATGCCAGTACCCTTCTCCTTCCGGAGAGGAAAGCAAATTATCAGAAACAGAGCCCAAATAACTATTAATCATCTGTTTAATCACAGGCAGCATTTTCTTTGAGAATCCCAGATCCCCGCTGTAGAGCAGATTATCACGTACGGCAAGGATCCAGCATAAACTGAATGACGGAATAGTGATTGGAATCTTTGCAGGCGCACATAGTTCCAAAAAACCATCCGCTCTTATGCTTTGCCCAAGTAATGAAAACGATACCTGCGGAAATTTGTACTCGCCAAAACAGTAGTATCCGCTTAAAGCCTGATTTCTGGCATCATTAGCATAAAGTGCCTGCTCACGCCACACACAATCTTCGTAATGCTCATGCATGCACAAATGCAGAGTCCGAACAGATGTTTCATAAATCTTGTTTTCCAAGCCATCATACGAATGAAACGCCCCCAAGACATCGATCGGATATTCCACCGGAACCAAGCTGGCATAATACAATATTATCTCACCACGCAATTGGGTAATAGCAAGCTGAATATATCTTCCTGCAATTCTGTTTGCAAAATGCGTAAATTTCTGTATTCCATCTTTACAGATGTATCTAGATGCGAAATTTCTTGCACCAACCGCTGCACGTACCCGCATATCATCTAAGTGCTCTCCGAAGCTGAATTCTACAACGGTACCAGCATTTGCCTCAATTTCTAACTCGAAAAATCCAACCTCTTCTCTGCCCAGATCTAAAATAAGATAAACGCCATCCGCTCCATCTTTTATGCATCTTATTGTTAACGGTCTTTTCAATTCAATTGGCGCTTTGCAGCTATTAATAAATACCTCTTCAATTTTGCGCGAAGAAAGGTAATCAATTTGCATCATTTCAGCAATTGTGCTCTCCTGGCCTTTAATTCTGCTTATAAGTCCTTGGGCGATAACAGCCGCGGTAGACCTCTGTTTGATTTGCGATTTCTGCACAGGTCTGGATTCTAGGCTTCTTATAAATTCAACTGATGTGCAATCAGTTTGCTTGATACTTTTCCAATCATCTGCATTACAATTAATCTGTTGCCAATCATCCTCTACAGCAGCATTGTATTCAAACGTAAATGGGAGTTGCGGTGTTATTCTGGCAACTGGACCGCTTTTGTAACATGGCGATTTACGGTAGCATGTTTCTTCACCACTCACGATTCGGAGATTTGGGAGTGAAAGCGAATATATCAATCCGGGCTGGCCTTTTATATAGGAAAAATGGTTCTCGCCACAGTAAAACACAAGAATAGCCAAGATGTTTTTACCTGTTCGCAATTTCTCTGAAACCGGCAATGAATCGAACGTCTTGTTTTCAGGAAAATCAGTAAACTGCCCGGTATTAACAAAATTGCCATTAAGCCAAACAACATAATTGGAATCAACGCTAATTTTTAATTGTGCATCACCTGGTATATCTTGCACATCAAATTCATGACGAAATTCAACATAATAATTGATTTCGTCTTTATACTGCGCAGGCCATATCCAGTCTCCCCAGTCACTCATGTCAGTCATAGTGTCCTTCTTTACCAGCCCCCATTAGATTCCTCTTGAACTTCACAAACTTACGATCGCACAGATAAATTCTATTTCGTAAGAGAATATGAACAGCAGCTTGCATATTAATTTTATGGCCTAACAAGAACCCATCGAATATCAGTTCGGTCTTTATCTACACCAGCATAATAAACAATGAGCATCTTGCCATCAGGCAAAATCGCTGGCGCAGGCAAACCAACAGAATATTTTTCAAGCTCAATCCACACATCATTCATTTGCTTTTTTACTAACGTCTGACATTCAATACTCGGATCATACAGAGTAATTTCGCTGATTTTGGACCATGTCCTTCCGTCATCCTGACTTTCACGCATTCTGATTGCAGGTGAGTTGGTACGATCGACATATGGCACAACCAATCTGCCATCCAATGTTGAAAGCGCCAATCCGGGTTGTCCAGGAATACCAGTATCCCACAACTTTGACCACGTATAGCCTCCATCAACAGATTTGCAGGAATGTATATTCAAGTAGGTTGACGTTACATTATCATAAGTCCAGAACATGTCAATCAAAGAGCCATCTTTGAGCAGGCTTATCCTCTGATCCCATCCGTATATCCTCTCTGCCGGCAAGACAACAACATGCCTGGGCCATGTTCTGCCACCATCTGATGAAAACATCATAACTGATCTGAACTTCCAAGGACATGTTGCATCATATTCGTTATACGTTTCAAATTGACATGCTATCTCCCCATTAGGCATATTCAAACAATAACCGGTCACCGGTGTTGGGACATTGTACGGCATTGTGTCTACAATTGACGGGTCTGACCATGTCTCGCCACAGTCTTCTGACCAGGAAATAAATAAACGTGTATCTATCAATCCACCATTCTTTTCATTAAAAAAGGGTCTTGCGAGATCAGTTGCATCTATCCAGAATATCGCAGCTGAAACACGCTTTCCACCAAATGATGATAAATAAGCAGCGCGAAAACAGCCGTCCTTACCATCAACTGGTCGCCTTTGAAATGGCATATACGGCTCGGACCAGTTTTTCCCTTGATCATCAGAATAGCTAAACATCACCCGTTGGTCACTTACATTATCTTTTTTCGAAGCAACTCTAAAACTTACAATCCATCGACCATTTGGCAATACACAGCATCCCGGAAAAGCGCAACTCTGCTTGTCTGTTCCTGGCACACTGGCGAAAACAACACCTTCTCTAATTATTTCCATTCGCATCTCCCCAATATTCAATTTGCAAGTTCAATAGTAACGATTTTAAAATTCGGAACTGGAATGCAAATCATATTTTGGTCTGATATATTCACCTCGTGACTCCGCTCTTCGTTCAATTTACAAATCCAGGCTTTATTATATTGTGAACCGGTATTGATTTTGGCTTCGGTTTCAGTTGGTTCGGTGTTGTACAAACGAATGATCGTGGATTCACCAGTTTCGGATCGCTTTACACAGGACAGCTGAATGTTCAGCGGTTCTATCGAAAGCCAGCTTTTTTCAATCGGAAGAGGGCCACGACCGATACCGTGTTGGGCGACTCTCACCGGAGTACTGTATTCACTTGCTTTAGAAACCAGTTTGGCTTGTTGCCAGCTTTGTCTGTGAGGGAACAGAGCAAAATGGAATCTGTGCTTTCCCATAACCTGTGTATGTTCCCATTCAGGGTACAAATTCATAACCGATTCACCACAATCAATTCTACAATCATAGGATCTTACAAGAGTGAGACATAAAGGTCTGTCATTTCGGTAGAGCAGTTCGTAACTGGGCAAACCGCCAGTTAACACTGCCAAACCTTCCTTACCATCATTAATATCTACAAACGAATAACACGGATGTTCATCCATGGGCCAATCAGCAGGCGTTTGCGGACTCCGCTCAGCCAAGGTCCTGGTGGCTACACCAAATGGGGCGTCAGAATGAGTTTGGGCCGTAGCTAAATATGTTGGAAAAACCATTCTCAATGTATGATTTCTCGCGTTGTTGTCTACTTCCATCTCCACATCGACAAAATCGGACTCGCTGGTAAGACGCACAATATATTCGATATTTAAATCCAGCATAGAATTATTTCGCTTAACATGCGATGTATCTAATCCCTCAGGTATTGATAATGCAAGATTTACTTTGAACGCACAGCAATATGGTCCGTCTTCGATAAGAGCTATTTTGGCTTTGCATCCGTGACTTGTAATAACCTGATCATGTTGCGGATATTCACGCAAGTGGCAGATGCCTGTGTTACCACGATCTTCAAAGTACAATAGCCCTTTATAAGTATGCCCGGTTTCTTTTCTTGTAATGTCTAAGGTTCCATCGAAATTTATATGAGCAAGCAGGAATTTATTTTCAATTGTATTTGGTGCAGTTAACAGCGTTCCACAATGTTTGTTATGCATTGCAAAACCAAGCGCAGAATTTTGGCTCAATTGATAGATGACTTTATATGTTCTGTAACCGCATGCAGGAATAGCTTTGAATAGTGCCCGTATGGTGAACCTCTCCGCATTATAAGGCAACGGTCTGTTGAGCGGTGATATCACTGCATGCTTTTTCGATTTTCGTTCTAGGATCTGGAATGGCACATCAGAACCACTGAAATCAACCAGCTTGAAATTTTCTAAACATCCATTGCCGGGGAAATCAATACTGATTTCCACATCTGCATCGCGATTTATAGCTAATGTATTGAAAACCGTCACTAATATTGTATTTTCATTTTCATTAACACAATCGATATTTTTTACTATGCACTTAATCGAATGGGCAGTTATGGTCTCGGCAATATCCGCCACCTGATCAAGCCTGTTTATAGTATTAAACCAAACACTCTTATCACCATAACCATTTATGGAATCATGAGCATGGGACTGCATAAGATACTCCCATGCGCGATGCAGCAGTGTCTTGGGATATTCAAAACCAACACTCGAAGCCATAACGGCCAGAGGTTCTGCTATCGAAATAATATTAGTTTCACTTGCAAAATTTTTGAGTCTTACAGGAATGCCGGTTGAATGGATACTAGCTTGGACGGCCCATGCTGGGCCATCTTTCAGTTCACCGGTTACAACTTTTAAATTATCATGATCCACAGCCTTGGACAATTCATCCATGTACAGTTCAACATTACTGTGTATCAGCTCAGAATCATGCAAATGCTTGTTTGCTTCTTCAATTATTTTTATACTCTGGATGGTTGGATTGCAAAAGTCTGCACCCTCACTAAATAACTTCGGATTTTTTACTGTACTTTCACGGACTGTATACATGCAATCTTCAAGACCTTGAGAAATAAGTTCGGGATGCCATTTGTATGGAGTATCCAATAAGAATGTATCCTGATATCGCATATCTTTATCAATCATATGAAACGGGCGACCGCCTTTAGAATAATCATATTCCCATTGAGGATTAACTCTCATTGCGGCACGATCCCATAATCCCATCCCGAAAGAGACTGGGATAAAAAGAAAGTAATAATAATTGCCGCGGCCATGATCACCATATCTAGTAGTCAAAGCACGTGTGCCGTCAGGTGATTCCCACAGGAACTCACTAAATGGAGCACGAGTTTTGCTGACCCGCTTGCAGGTCATTATTTTATCTATCCCAAAGCCAGCGTAGATTTGCGGAAGCTGGGCCACTTGGCCAAACGAAAAAATCGTATATCCTGTCATGCAGGCACGGCCATATTCATCTGCCATTCTTATTCCGGTCAGAAGGTTGCGAACCAATGATTCACCTGTAACCGCAAACTGGTGCGGCAATGTATACCAAGGACCAACCTGTATTCTACCTGCTTGAATTAAAGCCTTGAGTCTCTGGGTGTGTTCAGGACGAATTTCTAGATAATCCTGAACGACTACTGACTGGCCATCCAAAATATAGTGCTTATATTCAGAATGCTGCTCCATCAGTTCAATCAAGCTGTCAATAAGTTCAACAAGCAATTGCCTGTTTTGCCAAATGCTATATCGCCATTCTCTATCCCAATGGGTGTTTGATATCACATGTAGGCGTTTTTTATCCTGTGCTGCTAAAGCATTGCTTCCAAGCTTTGTAGATGATTGAGAAAAGTCCTGAGTTGTCATTTTGTTTCCTATTATAGTTATACAGAAATTTTTTGGACTCGATTCGAATCAGCAGTGACTAGAAAACAGTGTCGGGCAAAAGATTGTAATCAATTCACTCCTGCTGATTATACATCGCTTTTGATTTTATAGAGATCTCAGAAACCACCAGCTTACATCGTGCATCACCAGAATTTGATAAATCGATGTGATATTCGTATCCAAGCGGTTCAAGTACGCGCCTATAGAGGATGTCACAATGCAGACAATAATCAGGGTAAATTTTAGAAGATTTTTCTTCAAGCAGCCTGCCTTTACTTGGACACCTACGCATCTCAATCGTGAAAACATGACTATCTTCATCAAGAGACATTTTGAAATCAGCGGCTTCGTCAGACAGTGTGTGGCTCCAGTATTCGTAGCAACCAGCAAGTCCTTTTCGTGCAACCAGATCTCGTAAATTGGTCAAAAATGAATCTGATAGGTGTTCCCAAAATCTGATTACGGCTGTTTTTCCGCCTTGCTGTTCCAGAAATATAAAAAGCTCACTATAGACAGGAATAAATTCTGTACAGGAAATCAATTCGCCTCTCCCTCTTTCCAGAACCTCTGTACACAACTACCTTCTCCGGCAATATACTCACAAGAGCAACCATATCCTGATGATTCACAGATCGCAGCTAAAACCTGTACTGTTGTTTCACAGAAGCGATTTGTAAATAATTGGTCAGTAGCGAGAAGATGTGTTATTGCCGGACATTGGAGAACATTAATCTCTAAACTTTCTCCATCCTGAACGCATTCGAGTTTACCATCTTCTTGATCAAATATTTTTTTTGTATGATTAACTAAGGCCATGATGCCTTGCTTCTTTATTTCTTTACTAAGCCAACCGTACTGCTCTTTTCCGACCTGTTTTAGAAATTCGGTTGTTACAGCGGGGCCATAAATTTCATCAAGATATTTGATTGCGTAACATAACGCACCATGGAAATCTTTATGCAAGTAATGGTTTTCTGACCCTGTTCTTTCAAGAATTCGCATAGTCTAACTCTGATATGGGAACAAAACACTGGCCTGAGTCTTAATCATTTTATCAATTTTTTGTTTCCCTGCTGGACGTAAAGGATATTGAAGGTACCCTGCAGTTGTGGAAAAAATGCCCATTTTCATTAGTGCATATTTTAAACCGGTAAGCCAAGTTTTAATTTCCCGTCCGCCATACACAGTATAGTTAATGCGATCACAATGTGCCTGCAATTTGGCAACACCAGCAAAATCTTTCTCCTCGGATTTTTTAATCATTTGGGCTGTAATGCTGCCTATGAGTACGCCACCGCCAGCAAGTACTCCATCATATCCGGCCTCAAGATATGGAGTCATATTTAACTCGTAACCGGTCAAAAGCAGAAGTGAAGGTTTTTTACTACGCACTTCGAGAGCAAGATTCTTCACTTCATCATCAACGGACGAATCTTTAAACATTACCACATTAGGATGCTGCAAGACTTTTTTGATGATCCGAAGTGATACGATTTTCGCAGACCGACTATAAAAACCTATAGGCAAAACCGAGCGATCAGCAATCTCCATGTAATGTTTTTCTAAAACGTTGGACATCGGCCCGGCAAACCATGGCTCTGCAACAATCGCTAGATCAGCACCATCAGCTTTTGCTTCTTTTATATGCTCAAGAACTTTAGAATAAGAATTATCGGTAACTTGAACCGCAACAGCAATTTTGCCATTGCTTGTCTCCGTGCAAGCCTGTGTTAATTTTCTCAGATCAGTGCGAGGCAGCCAAGGTCCTTCCCCACAAGTGCCCCCAATAAAAACGCCCTTGAGTCCAAGGCGAATATGATGAGTAATCATCCTCCGCACTGAATGTAAATCTATCGCGAGGTTCTGTTTGAATGGCGTAGGCGCTGCCGACCAAGCACCAGAAGTTATTCTATTTGGACGCATTAAAAGCCTTTCACTTAATAAACACAAACATTTTGTTCTTAAATCACAATTACCTGTTTAAACGAGCAAAACCAGAATATGCTACAGGCCCTTTTAATGCCTGTTTCACCTTGCCATTGTCCAGAAGATTTTGGATTTGCGCAAAGACATCTGCAATAACACGCCCATATTCTGTTACAATTTCTTTAGTATGTCCCATAGTAGTATAAATCACATTGCCAGCAAGGTAACCTTTTTCCAACATCAACTGGGTATAGAATGTCATGAGTTCTAGCCCAAGCTCGTGTTTAAAACGAAATGTAGCTAAAGCCGGATATCCCTTTTCGACTTCCACCGGTAAATTAAATTGTTGCCCGTGAATATGCCAGAAATTCTGAACCAAAGATCCCATTTCATTTAAATGTGAGTTGAAATTAGACAGTGCCCGCATTTTGCTTACTGTCGCAATTGCCGCAACGGGACCAACGCTTTCTGTCCAATAAGTACTACTGATAAAGGATGTATGAGCACCTCGCATTGCCTCTTTTGTACCTAAAACCGCACCTATAGGGTGACCGTTGCCAAGGGCTTTAGCAAATATGGCAATATCCGGAAATACACCCAATTTCATGTGAATACCACCAATATTCAAACGGAATCCAATGGTGATTTCATCGAAAATGAGCATCGCGCCGCATTTGCGCGTAGCGTTGCGAATGTGCTCAAGCCAGCCGGCTTGAGGGTCGCAATGACGAGCTGGTTCCATAATTACAGCAGCAAGTTTATCGCCATAATTCTTGATGATGGAATCGAATTCTTCGTAACTATGGTCTTTGAAAGCAAGGGTTGTACCCCGCAACTCCCTTGGTACGCCTATCGGATTAAGACCGGGGAGAAGATGGCCATCTAGTGTATCTATTTCGCCAAGATTGGCTGCCAAGTACCAGTCGTGCCAACCGTGATAACCGCAAATAGCAACGAGAGAGCGCTTTGTTGTGGCACGTGCAATACGAATTGCAACTGCGGCTGAATCCCCACCACCCCTTGTAAAGCGAACTTGATCTGACCATCGGTGTATGTCACAAAGTATATCAGCAAGCTCAACTTCTTCAGGCGGATTAAGTGTGGACATAGAACCCAAGTTAATTCTCCGCTGTACCGCCATTGTGATATCAGGATCACGGAAACCAAGCAAACATGCACCGATACCGTTGGTTGACATATCGTAGTAACGCCTGCCATCAATATCCCATACCTCACAACCGCGGGCCTCGCTGAAATATGCAGGCCACAAATCGGGAGCATATCGTTCAGGCCGCTTGCTCATTAGTTGTGTTCCTGTAGGGATGCGGGTCTTGGCATGCTCGTAAAGGCTTGTTACTCGGTCTTGCTTGGCAATTCCCATGCCGAACAATTTCATCGCATTGTCAGAAAATATATTCTGGTAATCGGTTTTATTAAGCCCGAAGTACTCCCCTGCTTCTTTGATAGCACGAATGGATTCAAGACCAACAGGGATGGGTGTGCAATTAGGCTGCTCTTCCCACTTGACGCTTGATGAATCCACCCACACAAAACCATCACCAACGCTGACGCATCTGCCGAGAACTTGACAAATCGGAAAGTCTGAACCCCAGAGAAACCTGGTTGGACCAAACTCTTTTAAAATTGTAACTAGTGAGAGCGACTCACAAATAGCTGAACTGTCAAAATAAACATTCTGCAATCCGCCAAGTGCTTTAATGCCATTAACTGTATTTTGCCCGTGAAATCCCCTGCCGGCATGAGCAAGGATAACTTTTGCGTTTGGATATCTAATACAGTTTTCGCGAAGCTGCCTGCAATTATCAGTATCAGCCAGCGCTTGTTTTCGGACGAGATGTATCAGCAGTACCAGCCCTTTTTCATGGGCAATCTCCCAAGCCCATTGGGGCAAATAATCGTCTAAAGCAGGAGCACAAGCACCATCTGTCTGAGAGAAAAAGTGATATGGCTTAAATCCTATAATCCGAGGATTCGCAAGAAGGTCTTGCAGCATATTGGCGTCGTCTTGGGGTCTGATAAGAAGCAATCCTCGAGATTGAGCATGTTTGCTAAGCTCGGCAATAAGCCAAGCATTTGAGGCATCAATATCACAGGTTGGCCAAGGATAAGGGCAGAATAATCCGCCCGCCAACTCAGCATTGTCGAGTTGCTTTGAAAGCTGACTTTTCCAATAGTCAATCGAAACGATTTCTAATTCAGGCAGGACGTACGGAAGCCGATTGGAATTCAAATCAGCTTGTCGATAAATATGCGCATGAGCGTCAAATATCTGCTGGGGCAGTATTGCCTTACATTCCCGCAATTCGCTGATACCAGTGATTTGAGATTTCATTATAGTTGCTCCGAATTTTTGGACTCTGATAAAATCACGTTGTGGGAGCTTAGAATCCCAGATTCACGTTTCATGGTTTGAACTGGAATAGGTGAGTCCTGCGCGACAACAGTACCATTATCTGAGAAGTCGCGGTTAGAAACTTTGAGATCTTTGAAAAACTGGATTCCCTCGACAATGCTGCCGATTCCAAGCCAGCCAGCAATTACAAAAGAAGCCGCGATCCAGAACCCGAAAAATATTCGGTGGCAATAAGCCCATTGCGCCGCAGTCATTCCTATAAACACGTCTGTTAATGTCAACACCGCAAACCACAACAAAAATAAAATCGTCTGACCAATTGAAATGGCATAGATTAATTTGTCGCCTCGCGTGAACTCCTTCGTTATCCCCAGAGCTACCCGCCAGGTCCATTTCATTCCCGTTACCGATGAATTTCCCTCAGAGGAATCAGAGTCAGCTTTATATTTGCCTCGATGCAACATCTTGTCCAAATTAAATTCATGACGTTTACCAAGCAAAGAAAAACAAATATACATGAGTAATGCTATTACGGTTGCCCAAAAATACATCCATTGGCCGGTAAGATATTTGCAGTTTATGACCCAGCCAATTTTTAGGTAAATTAGCAAAAACCCTGTACTTGCCACAGTCGATCCACTTATAAGTGCAGCATAGGCGCCCCTCGTATTGCCCCAGCTTGTATACAGACCACCTACAATAACCACACCGGCGCCACCCAGCCAGATAGCTCCGGTCAGCGCAAAAAACATCCATATGTCCATAAACTGCGGGATAAGCAAGCTCCATAAAATAGCGAACAACGCCACTACAAGAATTGAAATTCGTAAGAACAAAAAATGTCTCTTTGTGTCCCACGGCTTCTTACGAAATGGCAAAATAACATCCTGAACAAAAATAGTTCCCCAGGAATGCAAGGAACTGGCGTTGCTGGCAACAAATCCTGCTATAATCACGGCTGCAAAGGCGCCCATAAGACCCGATGGCATGTAAGTACCCATAGTCAATGGCGTAATCATCTGGTCACGCACCTGTGCGTTATCTATGTGGCTCAGTTTTTCAGTAACTACCGCCGCTTTATCAGCGTAATTCGGATGATGCATGATCATGTATGCAACAAGGGGCACTATCATAAGTGCATAATTAAAAAATAGAAATCGAAATCCACCAAGCACAGTAGCCATCTTTGCTTCATGTGGCGACTTTGCCGAACAAAAATAGGCCTGCCCGCCTTGCCAGGCAAGTCGATTAAATATCATCAATGAAATGCCTATAATAAAATACATAGGGTTAAAGCCTTCCACCTCGTTAGCATCAAATGGATCTACCATTGACTTGCCGGGAGCGGCTATCTGCAAACCGTCAAACACCTCTTTGAGGGGAAACAAGGTTAGCAACACCACCAGCATTATCAGTAGTACTGAATTAGTGAAAAGACCCTGCAGAAAGTCCGTGACGATGATAGAAACTTGGCCGCCAATGAAGGTAAAGTATAGCGACATGACCATTAACAGAATCACCATGATCGCATATGTTGAAAGGGGGAACCCCAAAATGGAAACATGAGAAGGCAAGCCGCAAAAATAAATAAAGAACTCGGCCGTGATAGCCGGGAAAATGCCGTAATTCAGCACTCCTGAAGTCCAGCATATCAAAC
>Ga0154577_1142_pt2 | contig 15999 bp, 18 predicted proteins | sample RifGroF2_FD_116006 | JGI IMG/M metagenome (GOLD analysis project Ga0154577, IMG submission 116006) | Planctomycetes bacterium GWF2_42_9
CCCCTTTTGAATGAGGTGAATGCCTAAAAACGTCATGTTTGGGATTAAGCTTTGGGTTGTAGGCTACAAGAAAAATGTCGATACCATATTTTGACGATTGCCGGGCTAATTGTGCCAGCCTCGACCGATTAAATTTAGCCTGTGGATTTATCAAGCTACGGAATTGTTTGGGAGCTGTGTCTATATAATCTTCGAGCAAGGCCATAACTGGCATTGCATTTATACCCATACGTGCTAACTCTATAAAATTGGTGTCTGATTCACGTCCTTGAATCCATGCCTGAGTCGTATTAAAGCCACCCCAAAAATCCGCGCCCATATGAATTTCGACGGCAGCTTTTACAATTTTTTTACCACGCGGCAGAAACAGGTTTCGTCGCAATCGCCAGTAATTGGATAAATATAAGCTCCCTTGTAGAAGGGATTGTTCCGAATTTGCGCGTATAACCACACCTTTCTTGCTGACGTTTAATTCAAAAGAACGGCCCCATCGCGAAGCATCTGCCCTTAAAGATGAACAAATAAGCTCGAAAACAATACGTGGAATATTATTATCATGTCGATCAGCATGAGGACGTAATCTTACGCCAAAATTAGAAAACAGCAACTGCTTTAAATCATTAATCCCAATATAAGCAGGGCCATCATTGCTAATCTCTCCTTTTGTGACAATTGCCCATGTATTATCGATACCAACCTCGCCTACCCCTGGCTTTACCAAAGATGACGTAAGTTTATGTGATGGAGGATTAGAAATATGATGCCAAAAATGCGAACGTCGAACTCTTCCGATCTTGCATACCCAGCGATCCAAAAAATCGTGTTTCATGTCTCTCAATTACCTTAACTTGCGGCTCCGCAACATCGAGAAGATTATCTATCATTGGTGCGCGGATAATGAATCTTATATCAGTTTAATAACAAGTGTTCCGATCACCGTTAAAATTCAGTCACATTTTCGTGTTACAAAATCTTAGGCCAATAATTCTTTTAAATACTCATTTTTTACAGATTCTACACGAGATTCCCATAACAATTATCGTCACATGCCAATGACTCGAACCCTCCACACAAAAGCAATAGCTCGCTGGAATGTCTTGCTTAATTCAGTCCGCCATCTCTGCTGTCGTCCACAAACACACATTGTCTATGCGCGAACCGGAATATTAACTTTCGATCAAAATACGCGAATTATCGCTATTTCCATGAATGATATAAGCTCAACAGCGTACGCTTTTTCTTTGCAGACATTTAGATGTTTTATATTGTTATCAATCAGGCAGGCCTCGATAAAAGCGTAACATTGCCTGAGCATGATCTTTTTTTTGCCACAACTAAATGCTTTTTGAATGCCATTAAAGTACAAGGTTTGACAGAATTTTATCCATCTTTGGACTCATCGGCTTGGCACCATTGGCGGTCATTTCAAAACCGGTTTCAATCCTCGCCCCATTCCATTCAGGATGGCCAAAAAAGCTAACATCTACGCAAACAGTCATGCCGGGCACCAAAACATCATCGCTGTTAGGACCGAAGAATGGCGATTCTGCCTCATGAAGGCCGATTGTGTGAACAAATGGGCATACAAGATATTTTAGAAGATTATGCTTTTTAAAGTACGCTCTGGCAGGAGCATCAATTTCTCTTCCGCTTTTACCAACAACAAGTTGAGCTTTTGTAAGGTTAAAAGCTTCGCTTAGATGCTTAGCGCATTCCTTTTGATTGTCAGTATATTTACCCGACACTGCGACAGTGTTACCGAAAACACCCGCATAACCTTTTATCTTGGGAGCAACGCCCAACATCACCATTTCCCCAGAACAAAGTTTTTTGGCGCTTGCGGTAGGCACGACGGCATTTGCACGTTCGCCACTGCCCACAATAGCACTGAACCCAAATCCACTGGCACAATTCTTGCGAGCAACATACTCCCCGGCTGCCGCCACTTCAATCTCTGCTACACCAGGCGCGATGACTCCCGTCATGGCCATATAACATTCGTCAGCAAGCTTAAACGCCATTTTGATTTGGTCAACTTCCCAATCACTCTTGATGTATCGGAGTTCAACATATTCACGGGTAATGTCGATCCGCTCCACTCCATCAAAACCATCAACAATTTGTTGATGGCAATCAGCAGGCATTCTGCCTGCTCCGACCAAACCAACGCGCTGAATTCTGCCCAATGTTGTATTAAGTTCGGCAAAAAGTTTTGGAAAACTAACGATCGTCGCATTCGGATATTCTTCGTCCGGCACCATGAACACAGGAAAATTACGTGTTTCTGCAATGGCGCTGTCCATTTTCGCAAAAGGTTCGCTTTCAGGACCGCCAAGCAGTAAAGGCTCACCCTGTTTAGGAATTAGAACGGCCCCGCTCTCAAATTGCGGACACCAACCGGTTAGGTACCAACCATTGCCAATATTGAATTCATCATAGTAAACCAAAACTATATCAAGATTCTTGGCACTCATTATTTCTCTAAGCTTTTTAAGTCTTACATCCCGCTCATCTTTTGAAAGATAACCCATAGTAACTCCCGTTTTATATTTTATGAATTAATTGCAACTTTACTGCGATTAGCAACACCAGAACCTAATTTAATGTTTCGAATGAAATGCTCCAATGGCTTGACATTGTCAAACAAGGCAAAGCTTGTTTTGGAGATCAGGCGAGAACCTTTCAGATAGCCATCCAAAACTTGAGCGCCGCCGATAGTTTCAAGTTCAAAAAAACCCAAGCCCTCGTCACCGTTGAAGATGCTGTAATTATCCTCAGCGGAGAAAGGTCCCTTGGGCTGAGCATTATCAGCTATGTTAAAATACAGACCCTCCGTCTGTCCAACAACCTCACGGATACAAAGAAGTCCTCTATTACGATCATAGAAACCTATGAAAGCCGCGGAAGAGTCGTTCTTTATTCCAATCTGCCCACGTTGCTTACTGTCTGTTTTGTAAAAAAAACCATTCTCGCCATATTCAATCTTATTTCTTGGATCATCATAGAAATCAAAATTTATCGAACCCTGTGGATTATCAACTTTTGCGAAAGACATCGTGCTGTCACTTGCGACAAATTGCTCCAAAGACCAACAAGCCAGGAGTGCTTCTTCAATACGTATATTATTCTTAATCGCGATACTGTCATCAACCGTATAGGAAAATGCTGCGATGGGTTGCAACTCCTCAATTATTTTGGAAAGTGGGGCAATTGTAAAATCTCGTCGCAACACAGTATGTATTTTGATTCCATTTCTGTTTACAAGAACGGTTTCTTTTATAGCTCGCGCTGAATTCTGATTTTGAGATTCCAGAAAAAATGGCTCGTTGTTTATTGCTGGTTGAACATACCATGTATTGCTATCATAGTTGAACCCGAACTGACCACCTTCCGGCGCGGGCCAGAAGTTATTTCCTCCATAGTTGTTAAATGAACGAATTGGCATGCGGACATTTTCAATATCAATTCTATGCAACAGAACGCCATTGATCTCACAGAAAACTCTTGCACCTAAATCAGGAGCAAAAACAATCCTAGCGATGGAATCCTGGTAAACAAATCCGTTTCTTCTCTTTAGATCAAATAAATTATTAAAACTGCTCATTGATTTTAATCCCCGCCATCCCTTTCACCGTTGCGAATTCTGCTCCTCGTTCTCGTAACATTACAATAAGTTTATCAAGTTGCCTTACCGCGAACTCGCCGCAATTCTTGACAATAAAAGGGTCTGGCAATACCCCACCTTCACCATAATGAATTATGCCTTGTGGCATCTCATAGAACTCCCAAGGATGCATATAAAAGCATAAAGCCGCCGGAAAGTTCTTTTGCTGATAAAAGTCTAGCATATTTTCAACGTGCACCATTAATGCCTCAGCACTCTCTGTTCTAAACAGTGGCCATTGGTCACGGTCTCTGCCATGAATGTCCTTGCTTTCGATGGTCATGTCCGCAAAATTCGGAATTTCGACAATCCTCATGCCGCCTTCGGCTGTCCAATCTTCCCGACTTGGATGATACGGAATCAATCTTTTCTGATAATAAAACATAGGATAAGACGCATCAGCCACATAACCGAGGTCCTCCAAAGCATTAACCATTGCAGTGCTTCCCCATAGTCGAGGTGCCCTGAAAGATGTAATTTTTTTACCGAGAACATCCTGTAATATCTGAGTAGCCAAGCTTAGGCGATGATAACATTCCTCAGGCAGAACAGGTTTTAGACCAGGAATCGGGATTATCTCATCACCAAGCGTTTCATGACACAGACTATGACAACCAATCTCATGACCAGCCTCATCCACGTTTTTCACCACATCGGGATGTAATTTGGCTGCTTCGGCCGTAAAGAAAAAAGTCGCGGGTACTTCGCTTTTGGCAAGAATCTCAAGAATACGAGGTGTACCATAGACCAATCCATCGTAGAAAGGCGTCCAACTGCCAATATCTGTTTCCATATCGAAACTTAATATCGTCGTGTACTTCATAAGGTGCTGTGCCTTTAGGTACTTTCTCTAACTATCAAAGTCGCCTTGAGTACCTTTTTTATTTGTGAGACATCACTTTTGCCGCGGAGGATCTCGACTAGAGATTTAACCGCTTCATAACCAAGTTGGGATTTTTCGATTCGCACCGTGGTAAGGGAAGGCACCGTGAAAGAGGCGTGTCCAATATCATCAAAACCCACAACTTTAACATCCTGTGGCACTCGTATTGAAAGATCTGAAAAGGCACGTAACGCACCAATCGCCAACTCATCATTCCCAAATACGCCATCGAAATTCAATTCTTTTCGAAAGAGCTCGTACACAATTTTATAACCAGATTCGGTAGTTAAATCAGTATTCACAACTCGCACATCTTCAAAGGCAGACAAAAAAGCTTCAGCGGTCGATGTCACGGCTTGACAAAAATAATGATCAGGTGAAGGGCCCGTAAGTACGAGCAACCGCTTTGTGCCCCGATCAATCAAGTGTTTAATAGCTTGCCTGCATCCACTCATATTATCAGATTCTATCGATATGACATCAGCCCCTGTCGGTAAAGGAGCATCCACTAACACAATATTATTAACATATTTCTTGATAGCCGCTATCTCATCGGCGCCAAACTTTCCTGCCAAAATAATGCCGCAAAGCCCCGCCACAGAACAGACTGATCGCAGTCTGTGCCAAGAAGCCTCGAAATTTTCTTGCCAATGGCTTTGGAGAAGGCAGAGTCCGTTTACAGCAGCTTCTTGTTCAGCGGCCATTGCAACAACCGAAAAGAAACTCTCGCTAGCTTGCAAATCAGAACCAAATACTAGAGCACAACATAGATTCCCTTTAGCTACAAGGTTATCCTTCGAACGCATCGCACGGGCGGCAGTAGATGGCAGATAACCTAAATCCTGAATTGTTTTTATAACTAACTGTTTAGTTTGAGGGCTTACCGAGCTACTCCCACGTATCACTCGTGAGACAGTCATCCTGCTCACGCCAGCTTTTTTACACACATCGATAATAGAACTACTCATAATATTTTCCTACAAATGTTATCGTTCCCATTTGTTGTACCAAACCTTATTGTTCAACGCAATACAAAAGTTACAAACTTTTTTCAAATCAATTCCTAAGCAATTGGAAGGTCAGCTTACGTTAAGTACACTACAGATCCTGATTCCATCGTCACTGTTCTACTTTTAAAGAATCTAACCTCTACAAATATAATTATCCTATAATTTCTGTGACATTTTAATAACTTTGCCAGTATCCGACGATTGCGTTGCGGCCGACGCTATAACCACAGCCAATCGTCCGTCTAACAAGCCTGAACGCGGCGATTCTCGATTTTGGCAAACTCTAAAGAAATCATGCAGTATCTTCTCATCAGCTCCTCCATGCGAACCCGTGTTTTCATCGCGAAGATCATACGTAAGACGCTTTTCAGTATGTCTCTGTGTAAAATGAACTATATTTTGTTCCGTATCTCCTTCCACTGTGCCATCCGTTCCAATGACTTGAATGTGGCGCGTTGATCTGGCTGCAAGAATGTTCACTGTATATGTGGCACGTACATCATTGTCATATTCAATTAGAGCAATTCCATTGTCGAACGTGTCTTTTTCAGAATTGTAAAGACAGATATCCGGCGACATAGGACCTCTTTGATCCATTCTTAATTCCAACTGACGCCATGCTTCTTCATACCAGTGATCTACCGGCTTGTTTACATCAAAAAAGTCTGGACAAGTCCCCTTAATAACACAATCTCTACACCTCGGACCTGCGTCTGGTATTGGTTTATAGTGCGATAGACTGGCCGTTGCAAATACAGAATTTGGCTTACCACCCGCTATCCACGTAATAAAATCAAAATCATGACAAGCTTTAGTAACCCACAGACCACCACTGTACTTGCGCAAGCGATTCCAGCGGCGAAAGTAGGTTTTACCGCCATAATAGCATTCATTAGCCTCGATTGTTGTTATTTTTCCGAGTTTCCCCTCCGTTATGAGGTGGTGGATTTTTTCATGTACAGGGCTATGTCGCAAATTAAAGCCTAAATAGCAAATGGATAGTGACCGCTCTGCTACGGCAATTATCGCGTCACAATCTTCAACTGTCGTAGCTTCTGGTTTTTCTAAAAACACATCTTTGTTAGCCTTTAGAGCCGCAATAGTGGGAGCTACATGGGCATAGTCTGGTGTTGCGACCATTATAGCGTCAATGTCATCCCTATCCATTAAACGATCGTAATTCGCACAAATCTCAGCATTCAGCTGGTATTTTTTGTCCAAAAATTTAGCTTTTTCTTGGTTTATATCAACCATAGCCATAAGTTTAATTTTTTGCGGATTCTCCGCAATATACTTACAAAATGCAACCGTACGCAGTCCTGCGCCAATTATGGCAACTCTCATCGGAGTCATTGCATCAGCCTTTCAAATATTTGTCAAAAAAATCAAAAGCCTTGTTGCCCGAAAAACGATGGTCGCCTCCGAATAAATCAACCTCATAGTTATCTAGCACACCTGCAACCTCGAAGATTTTTCTAACTTCCGTACTGCAGCTTAATGCCTCAGCCTCATGAAAACACTTATCATGAACTCCAATTTCCACCAACAATGGTTTGGGGGCGATCAATCCATGAAGATCCGGCACATCGCACAGGGCAAACAACCCAGGCAAGTATTGTGAACCACAAATATTGCCATTCTCAATCGCAAAGTTCTTGAAACGACAGCTATAACAAATAATATCCGCTGCTCTTATGCGTTCATCCATCAAGGTGATCCATGTCGTCATTGTGCCGCCAAAACTCAGGCCCATTGTGCCAACCTTATTATTTTCAACGCAACCGAGTTCGCAAAGATAATCTATGCATCGCATAGCATCCCAAATATCCAAAGTAAGCAGATTGATACCCATTAGACTGCCGCGGATATAGTGGACATTACATTTATCTCTGCCCGGATATGGATTTCCGCCGTCAGATCGCTCACCGAAACCACGATAATCAATTGCCATGGTCACATAACCATGTTTTGCCATTTGCAACCCATAATCATAATTAAATCCTGCTATCTCTGTATTTCTATCGACAAAATATTTTGACCGGACACCCATGACTGAATCTTTTGCATATTCACCGTGGCCGTGATTGCAGAGTATCGCAGGACAAGGTTTTTGTTTTGCTGATTTTGGCATGAATACTAAGGCTGCTACCGACATATCGGATTCAGTATCAATCACTACTCGTTGCTTAATGAGGCCTTCCTCCTCTATTTCCCAAACAACTTCAGCATTGAGCGGCACACGAGTTGGCATTGGCCCAAGCAATGATCTTAGTTCTGCTAAGAGGCATTGTTTCCATGACAAGAAATCCTCTTGACTCTTCCCGCTAAAGCGAAATGCCGGTTTTATTGCGTCGGCCTTGCGATTGAAATACTCTATCATCGAGAAATTACGGCTTGTTTTCATATGCCTTTTGACCTGAACTTTTTTAAAAACGAAATCCTTTTGACACAAGTTCGTTTGCAAACTGGCTAGACTGCGTTGTCTTCAAAAAAATATCGTGATATACCACAAAAGTATAGTCAACCCTACCGCCACATACCATCCAGTCTTGCCTACAAACAAACCAAAGTATTGTTACCGTTCACGTATATTACTGTTCAATTCGTTTTGGTCAAGAAAAAAATAAAAGTTCACACTGCGATATCTCCTTAATTTCAACTCCTGTTACACACTTGCGTAACAGATATAGGGAACGTATGCTAAAGAGAATTACTGAAATTTGAGGAAACCACTAAATAAAGAATTTATTGATGCTAAATAGTATGCAGCTCTAATAAAAATGCGTCACCACAGTTTTTGTTTGAAAATTGCTTGACATTAGGTACGCCCATGTTATATTACGTGAATGGTAACATGAGCAACCTAGGCTTTACGTTGGACACAGAGTTGAAGTTCTTTATCGCGGTGTTATGAAATATATAAAATACAAAACAGGAGGACCTATCATGCAAAAAACCGTATCGCATAGAATTGACTTACGAAAAGCATTCACCTTAGTAGAATTGTTAGTGGTGATCTCCATTATAGCCATGTTGCTCTCAATTTTAATGCCTTCACTTAACAAAGTTAGAGAAAAAGCGAAACAACTCGTGTGCTCTACTCAAACAAGGCAATATTCCATAGCAGTTTATGCGTATGCAAGTGACAAAAATGGACAGATTCCTTTCTTTGCAGATTCTTTTCAAGGCGGAGGCCCGTCAACAGCATCGTTTAGCGAAGACCCTTCAGCATGGTTTAATGTCGTGGGACCATACTTAGGGGGAAAACAAGTCATTAAAAAGGAAGATTCTCAGGCCTTCGCAAAAGTGCGTCGTTGTCCGTCAGGCAAGCGAAATAAGACTGCGCCAGGCGGCTGGACTGGTTGGATCGGCGTGAACTACGGCGGTTTCGATAGTACTTTGGCACCTTTTATTTATGGTTCAAGTAAAAGTGGAAACACCGTGACTGCCAGATATAGCCCATGCAAATTATCTAACGTTAAGCATGCATCAACATGGATGATGTTATTAGATGTGCAAGATTGGTTTGTATATTCGCCTACTTACGTTACATGGTGTTTCATGCGAGACACCGATCACGATGGTTTGCCCGATACCGCCTGGTCAGGTAGCACTGCGGTACCAATATATAATGGTGCAAATCCAAAAATTCACAATAATGGCACCGTTGTGGGTTTAGTGGACGGGCACGTCGAATGGGTACGTTTCAAGGAATTATGGAAACTTGACAAGGGCCAAGTATCACACCCATTTTGGTATAACAAATAATGCTCAGTGGCAAAATTTATCAAGTACACCTAATCTGCATATTTCATATGGACACCAAAATAAGATCGACGGAAGAGTTTGGCCAAAGTTTGTTTCAGTAGATTTATTTTGATTACGTACAATAAGTTTCGCTTTTTGTAAGTCGATTTAGTAAGTCTCCATTTGGACGATTGTTTTGTTGTGATAAAAAACCCTAATGGAGGACTAAGATGGTCAGTGACGGAAGTAATGTATCGACAAAAGAGTTTGATGACGTTAGCGGCGTGATCAAGATCAATGAAGCTCAAGTAAAAGGTCATCTCGGCTCTGGTTCGCAATACGGTTGAAGAGATGCTCAATGACATGCTCGACAAGGAGGCTCAGGAACTGTGTAATGCCGCTCGGTACGAGCGGACTGAAGGTCGCAAGGACAGCCGGGCAGGATATTATAAGCGTAAGCTTCACAGCGTAGCCGGCGAGGTTGAATTGAAGGTGCCCAAGCTGCGACACGCCACGTTCGAGACAGCCATAATTGAGCGATACCGGCGAAAGAGAATCTTCTGTTGAAGAATCGCTGATGGAGATGTATCTTGCCGGTGTGAGTGTTCGTCGGGCGAGGACATTACTGAGGTCCTGTGGGGCATGCGAGTAAGTGCCGGCCTGTCAGCGATCTCAATGCCAAATGTACGAGGTTATACTCTCATTATGACTTGTACAGAAAATGGGGCAGGTCAAATCAATAATAGATCTCTTTCCATTTGGCATAAATGGGTTTACATTTGATTTCCGCAAATCCTAATTCACAAATACCATTGCTAGACAAAATAAAGCACAGAATCAGATTTATACATTATCTGATTTTAGCTTATCCGAAATCGCGTACTAGGCAAATATTCTTATCGCATAAATCTATGCAGAACAACAACTTACATGGGTTAAATTTCAAACCGCTTGAAGACTGATATCGGATCCGATACAATTTCGCGACTATGAAACAGAAGTTATGGATTACTTTATCACATGCTTGGCATATTGCGTGGACAAAGAACTCTACAAGGCTATTGAGTATCTCAAATCGCAAGTGCGAGTACTGAAGGAACTTCAGGAGACAAACGCATCATTCTAATAAATGATAGCCAGAGAATACGCTTGCAAGGAAAGCAAAACTGACCAGACAACTCCTTGAGGAAACATTCTCTTCTCCCGGAACGGTAACCACAACCGTCAATAATGAGTTGATCGTGCTTGCGGCATCAAGAGATAACGACTCAGCCGCAGCTGCGTGTTCAGGTTGGGCGAACGTAAATCTCTCAAACCTCACAGAGCGAACAGACGAAGGAACCACACAAGGAAACGGTGGAGGCATCGGAGTTGCAACAGGCATAAAAGCAACTGCCGGGAGTGTGGGTGCGAGAAGGCGATTTGTCCGCTGCTCGGAAGCTGCAAGGAAAGTTGATGGGCTCATTGACGAACTTTTGACGAACTTCAGGGCAAAATGGCATTTTCTTATAACAAGACAGATGGAACTTGCTTGCAGCAAGTTCAGCAATATCAAGGGGTTAGGAAAATGGGCCCACAAGGACTCGAACCTTGGACACGCGGATTATGAGGCCTAATTTAACCTGCGTTATTAAAGCGTAAATACGGTTTATACGCCTTTATACAGTATTTCACGCAGTTTTCATTCCGTAGTTGTTCGCTGGTTTTCTTACTCATTCGGACACCATATATAAGAAAATGTGTAAGATTTTTACCCTGCCTGCGATACCTGTTTTTGGGGTTGCGTTAAATCCATCTGCTTATCAATAACCGCTCTTAGAGCATCGTCATCAGTATGCAGATATCTCTCGGTCACCTGAAAAGAACTATGTCGTGCTGCCCTTTGTGCTATAGCTGAACTTGCCCCAAGATCATCAAGGCTTGTCAGGAATGAATGGCGCAGGCTATGGAAATCAAAATACCCTTCGCCTTCTCTAAACGGTACAGTTCCGACCTTATACGGTATCTTGGCCGCTTTTAAATCCTGCTTTATCATCTGGGCTGGCTGGACCGGCATAGCAAACGCCTTGACATTATCAAGCTTGTTGCAGAAATACTTTTTCAGTTCTGCTGCTGTCTCTTTCTTCAGGGGGATACGGAGTTTTTTCTTGTTCTTGGTGAAGGCACCGGCAAGTGATACGGTGTTAGTATCGAAATTGAAGTCACCTACCATCAGGTTGCGTATTTCATTCGCTCTTAGGCCCGTTTGGAGCGCCAGAAGATAAACCAGAAAACGTTCATAGCCTGTCAGGTTGTGGTGCATATCCTGACTATTCCTCACGGTATCCAGAAACGACACTAAATCAACATATTTAAGAACACGCCTTTGTCGTCTTATCTCAGTTTGTCCAATCTCCTCGATATCATCTATCGGGTTATTTGTGGCGTACCTTTGTGCCACTATCCACCGGCAAAACGCTTTAAAAGATTTAAGTTTTTTATTGTATTGGCGCTGTCCGAAATTCCTAGATTTCTTTTGATTGCCCAAATAATTTGTAAGTTCACCGGCGGCAACGTCACCCCATGTGACAAAATTACATCCGTTGATTATAGCCGTGATCGTTGCTTTGACCTCTTTGACATATATGGGTGACTTCTTATTTTCCATATCAAGGCACATTTCCTGAAGTCGCTCAGTAAGGGGGGTGTTTATCTTCATGAGCCGCTTTGGTATCAGATTGAATTCGCTCAGTTTATTACGCATTTTTGAGGGTATATTCTCAAGCCACTTGTGCAAGTCGTCTGAAACGTCACCGCCACATTTTAGCAGTCTATCAATGTTTGTTGCAGCCGTATTGGTAACGTCCTTACTTGTAAAAGCCGATAACCGTAACCGCTTTGGTGGGTCCTGCCTGTCGTCAGTGAAGGCGATATACCACCGCTTGCAAGATAACGTCTTACCGTTCGAAGTGTATTGAGGCTTGTAAATTTGCATAGATCCTCCTGTAAATAATTTGGCCGGGATTAATGCACCCTAACGAGGTGTGACGCCATTGCTGGACAGTCTTACCGGCCAAAGATTGTTTGAAGTTTACAGGTGATGCGTTAGGTTTCATAATCTCAACATACCCTTGCATTTTTTCTATGTCAAGATATTTTCAACCGGGGCCGACAGATTAGCTAACTCCTTTTCAGATTCAGCTCTAGCAATCGCAAGCCGATGTCGTTCCAACGCCGGGCGAGGAGTTATGCTTATCGCACGCCACTTGTCACCGACACGATCATGGCGAGCCTCTGGAATCAGATGCCTTTCATTTTGGCAAAATTGGGAGCCGAAATGCTCAAACAAATCGCGTCCCAAATCCACGTAGTTGTCGTTCAGTTCTACGATTTGATTTAGAAGGTCCTTCATCTGGGATTCGACAGCGTCCTTGTGCTTCATCCAGAAAGCATCAAGATTTCGTTTGAGCGATTGCCTGCTTTCATCCACTGCCTTCTGGAACCCAGGAATGACACGCCTTTCGAGTGTCCCTATCGCCTCAACAGTCGCAGCTTCTTCTTCAGCCAATTTGCGAATCGAAGTTTTGAATTTTTGAAAATCGCCCTGATTGGTCAACAGACTTTCATCAGCCGCCCGCTCAAGTTTCTGTCGGCGGGTCTGCAAATTGACAAGGCCTTCACGCTCCTTAGCCAATCGTATCTGACTGGCATTTAAACGAGCCTGATCCTGTTTAAATTTGGCAGCGACACTAGAAACAACAGGCTCAGCCTCACGGCGTAGTTCCCGAAATGTGTCTTGGTACTCTTGATAATTGGTTTCCATTTACTACTTTCCTTTCTTTAAACTGCGATTAAGCAGCGACAGGACGGAATCCATCATGTCTGCTTTTTGTGAATTATCTAAACTCTTTAGTCCCATGAACATGCGCACTGCCGTAATCGTTTCTTTATCAACATTGTTTTCACGCAGAACATTTTCGACTTCGAAGTGGGCTTTATCGAAATTATGCTCAGCACTAAATCTCTGCGCCTTCAGCAATCGGACCGTTACAGGGTCCACATCGACAGGGATTTCCGCGCTCTCATAACCAAGTACGGCAAGCCGTTCGATTTCTTTTTTTGCCTCATTAACAAGTATCTCCTGTTTGGCACTGGCCCCATTGGCAAGTTGAGCGGCTAATACTTGGTCGGCCTCTTTTGCTGAAGCTGCTTCAGCATTACAAACAATCTCATACAGCCGTTGTTTGTGTGCTTTGTAATCACCGTATTGCGCGTGATTCGCATTCAGTACCGGATGCTCAGGGTCCTTCGATACCTCGGCCCAAACACGATTGATTTCTGCTTGTGCCTGTTCAGGACTGCTCTTTTCATAATCAAAATTTGGCGGTTGGTACGCTTCCATTTTAATTCCTTTCTAAACTAAATTTGTCGTAAATCATAAAAGTAAGTTACATTGAACGGGGGATAATGCAATGTCAGGCCCCCGGTGGGTTGGGGGTGAAGGGGGGTGTGTCATCGTACCCGCCCTTGAGCCGAATGTCGGCAAGTATATGCGCCTCGCGCTGCTGGGCCTCGTTTAGCTTTATCTGCTCTTTGCTCGTATCCCTTACCGCTAAGCCATCCGAGAACAATGATATGCTCTTGCCCATCAATTCAACGCACCGTGTTGCTGTGGCTAAATCGTTCTTATCCAGTGCTCGACGCTTTAGGAATTGCAAGTCACTGATAACGCTGTCGGCAGTTAAGCCATTGCGTAGCTGATACTCTTTTTGCAGGGCCTGTATTGCCTCTCGAATGTTCGGTGATTGCTTCAGTCGCCATGCGGAATTGCCGGGGTCATTGTAGTCAGCTTTTTCAGCAGCCGCCTTGCCATTGTCATAACATTCGCTTTCGGGATTCGAGTACAGTTCAACAAACATCTGCTGCTTTGCTGTGAGTGACTGGCCCACTGCTAGTTCGTCTTGTGTCTTACTCATTTCAATTTTCCTTTCGTTCGGACACTTAGTCCGAGTGTTTACTTGTTTTTCTGCTTACAGGGCGGTACACCCGCTCTTTCTTGCACAATTTCTTACACATTGCTTTGGTTTTTACCTATTTCATAGTTTGCCCCTCCACTATTGAGCGTGAATGGATATGCCCCTGAACCATCTGCGGTACGACACAGCCGGGACAGCGGGGATCAGACGCAGACAGCGGGCATTTGTGCCCACCGGTGAATTTACATCGAGTCAGATTCCCCTTATTTCCGCCTTTTTCAATCATCCCAAAACTAGCTATTTCTACTCTTTTAGTCATATTGCTTTGTTAGATAATCACTTAATATTATCTTTAATACTTATCCGTTATTGACTTCCTTTGCAATGTACCGATAACGACTAGCCTTAGAACCGGCACCCTTTTTGACTTCAATCAGCACCTTCTCCATGCAAAGTAAGAAGAGGTACCGGCTGGCTTGCATAGCAGATACCTCCAGATATTTTCCCGCTGGTCTGGTAGCAAGGTAAAACGGCTCTTCACCTGATAACCGCTGTAATTCCATGCAGACCGCGACTAAGATTTGTATTTTAGGGTTGCTCGGATACAGCTTGACTGCCATCTCAGGCAATGGCTCAGACTGTACTTGTTTGAATATCACTGCTAACGGCTCTTCACCTTCTAGGTACCTCACACGTTCCCATCCTTTCAGAAAATCAATCCAGCTTTCTTCAAAATCTTTCGTTTGTATCTTAGACAAGGCGCTCTTATGCCATTGCTCAACTAAAGGGCGAAGTTCCAGCGGATCAGCGTTTGAGTATTGCGGCAATGACTTGATTGCCCTTACAAAGTCAAATACCCGGCGATTGCGCATCCCGTTCCCCGTGGGCAATGTCCGGGCAATTATTTTTTCGATGCTTTCCCCTATTCTTATTGCTTCTAATTGCTCAGTTTTCTCAGATTGCTCTTTTTGCTCTGTATGCTCTGTCTTCTCTGTAACATCCCCCATTAAACCTGATAGCTCAGGATCGATGCAAAGCAGGTTGCCATTGAAAACAGGATTGATCCATTCGTATCTGGTACCGTTCGGGTGTACGCTGGGGGGCAATAAGCAATAACCACCATCCCCCCTGAGTTCGCCGCTGCCATCCTTTAAGTATTTAATGCCCTCGACGTGTCCCTCGAAATAAACATGAACACCCTTGGCGGTTCTCACTGAAGGCAGCGTCTTAGCCAAATATGAGTATGCTTTCGCCCACTTCTCATAAGATGTCATGTTATCAAAGTCCCGGATAGCAAGCCCCCCGGATACCTCGCCCACTATCACAGCAATATTGAGCGATTGGCCATTACCAAACCAAGCCCGTATCTGTTCCTGATCGGCCCTTTGGGTCTGGTATTTTTTCCATGCGTTCCGCTGTTTTTTGGATCCCGGCAACAGCGGCATCAATGACCAGCCTAATTTGTGATACTCCAGTGCTAATTTGAGCAAAGTGTCACTCATTATGCCTCGCATTTCCGCGCAACAGTTAAGTTGCTAAAACAGGGGAAAAGGGTATTTGGTACCAACCTGCGATTTTGGCAAAAAACGGCTTTCGTAAGTCCCTTATAATCAAGCATTTACAAAACCCCGTTTTTGCTTAACTGTTGCGCTTAGACCTGCCCTTTGACGGGCTTGTCGATATGATTGCTGACGTGCATGTTTTCGGCACCGCTGGCACATCCTCGAACGTGGTGGTAAT
>Ga0154577_1137_pt1 | contig 15836 bp, 9 predicted proteins | sample RifGroF2_FD_116006 | JGI IMG/M metagenome (GOLD analysis project Ga0154577, IMG submission 116006) | Planctomycetes bacterium GWF2_42_9
CTTAAGGTTGTATCGCCAGCGCCGACAGTATCAATTTTCTTAAAAAGCTGAATGCCGGGCACAATATTAGTTCTGGTGCTGTCGACAACGAGCAATCCTCGTGAGCCGCGCGTGATAAACACAGGTTTGCTGCTTTCTTTATAAAGGTTCAATGCGTGCTTTTTGACATCAGACAATGAAAGGACATCTGTTGTCTCAAGTTCCAGACCGTTGAGCATTGCCGCTTCAACTTCGTTTGTCTTGCGATAAATATTCTTAAACCTGCCGCCATAATGACGTGAATCCAGGATTACTATTTTGTTCTGATATTCAGCAAGTAAACTATTCAGATTTTGTACGAATTCCTCTGTTAAGCTGCCGGGAACCTGCTGGTTGAAGATTACAACATCCATTTTCTCCAACGCATTCCTGACGTGCTTGATAATTTCCGCATCAGTAGCGCTGCTGCGTTTGTTGAAAAAACCAAAATCGATACGTGGCTCTTCAGTATCTCCGATATAACGTTTTGCGAAAGTAACTGTATCGAATTGTTCCTTTTGTATGATGATCGAAGAGGTATCGACGCCCAATCCACGAAGCTGGCCGTTAAGTTCACGGCCGAATATGTCATCACCAATCACGCCAATTGCTTGTATATAAGCAGGTTTAAGCGCAGCGATATTCGCTACGACATTTGAAGCTCCGCCTAACGAATAATAATGCTTTGCGACTGCTTGTGCGTGCAGGCCGGTTTCGACGGAAATTTCACCGCCTTTTGGATTCAGTATCCAATATGCATCGAGGCAAAAATCCCCCAAGACTGCAATTTTTACGGTTTTTATTTTCTCAAGTATCGTTTTAATTTGTTCAGTGTGCATCTTTTTTATTTCTTATTTTATTGTTCGATTATTTCTTATGCTGATTTTAGCAAAGAACAAACGTTCTTTTTTAATGGTTACGAGTATTAATTGACTTGTAAAATTCGCTAAGCGGTACTACGCGGTTTTCAAGCATTGACATTTCTGCCGCAAAAACAATAAGATGAGTCTCAAGCGAAATCTCCGGGCCGGTTGAAATCAAGCCTGGATTGTTGGTTTGAACGGCATCAAGAAATGATTCCATAAGGCTGAAATCGCCGCCGCCATGACCGCCTGTCATATCTTTTGCAAGAGTGTTTGCTTTTATCTCGTTTGATTTGCCGATTTGAAAGTCCAGCGTGCGGATCGTTTCTTCATCGCCTTCGATGTAGCCTTTTGTGCCCATTATGCGGAGCTTGCGGCCGATAGGTGTAAATGCGCTGACAATCATGTTTACGAGGATATTGCCTTGGAAGTCGATATTAACTATCTGCGTGTCCATTACATCATTGTCGCATTGATATACACATCTGCCATAAGGCCCTTCTTTGAGGGCTTTGCGCAAGGCACCTTCAGTCATTTCGTTTGTTACCATATTCAAAGGCCATTCGTGAAGACCCTGTTGCAATCTTTCGAAATAAAATTTCTTCGCCGAATAAGGGCAATTGTTGTCGGCAAGAGGACAGTCGATGCATCTGGCGGCTGAACCAACAGGGCGATTTTCTTTGCGGAAATGTTTTAAATGACCGAAAGAAGAAACTTTTATGCAAGGCTTGTCAACCCACCATCGCAGCAGGTCGATATCATGACAGCATTTGGCCAAAAGCAGAAAAGATGAATTTTGTTCATTACCAAAATTGCCTCTTACGAAAGCATGGGCAAAGTGCCACCAGCCGACGCCTTCCATGTGCTGTATGGAGCAGATGTCGCCGATCTTGCCGGATGTAATTATGTCTTTCACTGCTTTGAAAAAAGGCGCGTAACGCAAAACATGACAAACTGCAAAAATAATATTATTTCTTTGTACAGAATTTATGATTTCGATACATTCAGAGGCAGTAGGGGCGATAGGTTTTTCGAGCAAGATGTTATATTTTTTTTCTGCGGCGGCAAGAGCAGGGGCGGTGTGCAGCCTGTCAGTTGATGAGATTATGACAATATCGGCCATCTTTGGCGCATCGAGCAGCTGTTTCCAGTCTGTAAATACATTTTCTGGTTTTATATTATGACGGCTGACCATTTCGTTGCGAAAATAATCACGCGGTTCTGCAACCGCTATAACCTGGGCTTTATCAGGATGCTGCCTGATGAATTCGCCATAGCTATACATGCCTCTGGCACCTGCGCCGATGACTGCAACTTTCAATCTTTTTTTAGCTATCGCGGCTTTCTTTTCACAAATTGTTTTAGCGGTATTCATTTTATTTTCAACTTACAAATTTATTACAAAAAATAAGATACAAAACGTTTTGCCCGGTTTCAATATAATAACGGAAGACTCCATGTTTCAAAAACAGCTTTAATATTATGTACCGGGTTTTGGGGTCCCCATTCACATTGTGCTATAACGCCGCCAGTGTTGCTGTCCAATGCTTTACGTACGCGCCATACAGCATCACATACGTTTTCCGGCGTACCGAATGGTAAAATATTTTGGCGGTCTATTTCGCCCCAAAAAGTGATCCTTCCTTTGAAATGCTTTGCGATATCATCGATATTCATACAGAAAAGCTGGCTGTTTATTGCGTCAACACCAATTTCGATTAGATCTTCATATATCGACATTATATTTCCATCGCTGTGCATAAAAACTTTTTTGCCGGCTGAATGGATTGTGTCGCAATACTGTTTGTATAAAGGTTTGAAGTAGTGTCGCCACATATCCGGCGAAATAAGCAATGATGTCTGGCTGCCCCAGTCATCGCTGAAACTTACGCCGTCGGTATTTGTGCTCGACCATCCCTGAATTTCTCTCAAGCAGAATTCGTGAACCATTTTGAGCAATTTGCGAAATTCTGAAGTCTCATACGCCATATCCATAAAAAGATTTTCGGAGCCTCGCAGGAATTGCATTCTTTCGAATGGACCGCCGCAGCCTAGCAGCATAAATTTATTTTCGGATTTCAAATTTTTATCTTGAGCGATATTAACAGCGTTCCAATTAGCATTGTCTAAAATCTCCCATGGCGGAGTAAATGTGCTAAGTGCATCCCAGTTGTCTGCCATGATTGGATTCTTTACTTCGCCGACTACACCATCTTCTCCGCAACTCCATACACAGCCCCATTCGTCTGTGTAGGTTCCTTTGCGGAAGGCGACGCCGCTTGCGCGTTTGCTTGGGCCAATTACGCTGCCTGCACCGATAAAGTCTTCAGGATATTCTTTCAGCAGGGATTGTAAATCATCCGATGCAAACATATTTACCCAGGGTACTCGCCAAAGCTGACGCGGAACACGATCAACAGGTTTGAAATCGAGTGTTAGCTGGACTCTTTCTCTGCTGTTCATATTTGTACCATTCGTTTTATAAACAAATTAAACATACACAAACCCCCAACTTTGATGTAAATGCTATTTACTTCTTTTCACCCATTAATTTTGCAATCGTAGACTCAATTGCTTGTGCCCATATTTGATAGCCTTTTTTCTTAGGGTGCAGCAAGTCCGGGAATATTTCTCTTGTAAGCACTCCTTTATCGTTCAAAAACTTTTTATTGATATCCAAATAGAAGATCGTTTTATTATCAGCAACCTTTGAGGCTAATTTGCTGGCTAGATTGTTCTTTTCCCATTGCGGATTAACCACAGCATTGGATTTTCCATCTTGCATTTGGTTTGCATCGCCTCGCGGAAAAATAGCAAGTACTAAGATTTTAGTCTGAGGCAATTTTGTTTTTAATTCACAAACAATCGCTTTAATGCCGTCTGCAATCTCTTCTGCAGTGTTGTCTGTGCCATTAGAATTGTTTGTGCCAATCATTATTATAGCAAGTTTTGGATTGATGCCGTCAATTTCGCCATTTTGCAGTCGCCACAGAACGTGCTGCGTACGATCACCTGAAAAACCCATGTTCACAACATTTCGACCATCATAATATTCTCTGCGTACCTGTTGGCCTGAATCATCCCAATCCCAACCATGAGTAATCGAATCGCCGATAAGCAGCAGGTCAACATTGCCTTGTTTAACTCTATTTATAATTTCCTGATGACGTTGTGCCCACCATTCCTCGTTCATTTTAGAAACAGGAGTAACGGCACTATGTGAACCGATCTTTATATCACAAGGATTTACTTTCGCCTGGCAGGTATTGTTGAATAAAATTCCGGCAACGAGCAATAACAAGGTTATAATGTTCTTCATATTAGTTACCTTATAAAAGAAACCAAATGTTTTAGTTAATTTGTTGGATCAAAAGTTGCGTTATCAATACCAAACTATTCTAACAGCTTTGTATGAAAAAAACACAAAAAAATCGCTAAAAAAGTAAATTGTTTAAGTTTGCACAATAAAGTGATTTTGTAGAAGTGTATATGGTATTTAGGATTGTGTTTGGCTATAAAGTAACATAAGTCCTTTTTAAGAAGAGAAATAAGAATATTGACATGTTTGTAGTTATAGGACTGTGCAAATGAGTTGATAATTTTTTTGGAAATTGTTTGCAATAATAACCAAAAGTGTTATATTTGTGAGCATGACAGTTTCAAATACAAATGAGAGTGTCTCTGTTGGCACAGATGTTAAGGAGCGAATGATTGAATTTCTTCGCACCAAACGCATTCCAATTAATGGCAAACTTCCTCCGCTGCGAGAATTGTCGGATAAGTTTAATGTTTCACTTTCGACAATGCGCAAGGCTGTTTTGAGTCTTGAAGAAAGCGGTGAACTGGTTGTTAAACACGGTTCAGGGATATATGTCGTCGATAAGCAGGGTGAACTTGTTGTTGAAACCACGATACTTCGACCTTGCCGGAAAAATAAGACTCTTTGTATTATAGATTCATTCGCCGAGGGCGACTTTGAAGGCCATTATTTAGATAACTTTGTTCTTAGCGAGGCCTTACAAGGTGCAAAAGAAGCTTGTCAAAAAGCAAAATGGGGTTTAAAAGTTTTAAGTTTTGTAATTGGTGAAGGTGAGCAGGCAATCTTAAGCAAGATTGATGAGTGCAAAGAAAGCATAGCGTTGCTGGTTGTTTCTCAACACTTTCTCGGCCTTATGGATGATGTTGAGAAAATGGGTATTCCTGCGGTTGTTCTTGGACCTTTGGGCAAAAATATCTGCAAAAATGAAGTCTGCATTGACCTTTTTGAGGCAGGTATGCTCGCAGGGGATCATCTGGCTAAACTTGGTCATCAAAAAGTTTTGTATTTAGGTCAGGATCCCGCGGTCGCGAAATCATCTCATCTTAGGCATAGCGGTTTTTGTTATGCTCATAAAAAAGCATTTCCTCAGGGGCAAATACATGAAGTATTTATTCCTGACGTTACGGTTTCTTCGCAGGTAAGGCAGTTATTCCTTGATTCCGCGAAGAAAACTTTAAATATCATAGATTCGGTGTCTGCTATTTTCATAGCTTCTGAACAGATTGCTTTAATAGTAGTACCTTATCTATTACAACATGGGGTTCGGATTCCACAATCAGTTTCTTTGGTAACACTTGATAATTCTCGTTTCGCACGATTATTTACTCCAACGTGGACATCTGTCGATTTGAATCGACCTGGGGCGGCAATGGCGGCATTTGACATTCTTTCGAATTGTGAAAATGGTCAGCCAGTATCTTCGACTTCCAAACATATTGTTTCTTCGCAGCTTGTAGTTCGTGAGTCTGCGATCGCTCATAATCTGACTGAAATAAAATAAGCTGCAAGGTTGGCAGTAGTTTTGGATTTTTGATGGTTAAATTTATAATTTAATTAAATGGAGGGTATAGGAATGAAAAGTAAAACTATTCTTGTATTGTTGGCAATTCTCTCGATATCGGTTTCCTTTGCAAGTGCCGGTACCGGTGGAATGGCCGTGAATTTCCCAAGCACAAGCGGCTGGAATGTTACAGGTGTCGCAGGTGCTCCGGGATACGAGCAGGCAAACTGGATCAATACCAACAGCAATCAAAGTTCATGGGGTGCTCAATATAATTTAGTAGATGCCCAAGGCGTGGCCACTGGAGCGATTATGGATTGGTATGCCTCTGAAATTTACAGCTGGCAATATGGTACCGCAACGACTGACAATCAACGTATGATGGATGCTGGTATTGCATCAGTGAGTGGACTGGTGGAAGTTCATGTCGTAGGTATTCCTTATGCGAAGTATGATGTTGTTGTTTATTTTTCATCGGAATTGCCGAATGCTTATGTTTCAAAGTATACAATAGGTGCAACATCTATTTATGCACAGGTTCCTGCAATGGGTCTTTATGGGAACACTAATACCTTTACTCAAGTGCCTTCGACTTCCAACGAGGATTTACAAGGAAATACGCCTGTGGGCAATTTCGTTGTGTTTAAAGATGTAATTGGCAGCTCGCTATATCTTACTGCTCAAAGCGGATGGGCAGGCGAAAATATTTATACATACGATCCTGGTTTAACTCGCGCATCAATCAGTGGTATTCAAATTATTCCATCATTCAAACGTTCGATGGCTGTAAATTTCCCAGCACAACTTCCGCCTATTACTGGCGTTCAAGGCCCTTCGGGATTTGAGCAAGGCAACTGGTTGAATACGATCAATCAGGAAGATTCATGGGGCACAACATATAATCTTCAAGATGAATCTGGAGCAGCAACCGGCGCGGTTCTATCGTTCTGGGCAAGTGCTACCAATCAGCAGGGCAACATCAATTCAGTCGATTTCCCTATGCAGTCATGGCTTCTTGAAACAGGTATTTGGGGCTATCTGGCAAGCGATGCTCCAAGACTTAGAGTAGATCATATTCCTTATGACCAATATACCGTTGTGGTTTATTTTGGCGCAAGCCAGGATTTTGATACAGTTCAGCAAGTAGTAGTTAACGGCAATTCTCTATTCGGCAGAGTTCCATATTATACACGTTATATAGAAATGGGTTATCGCCGGATACCAAATACATCAACAGCGGATTTGCAGGCAAATACACCTTACGGAAACTATATGGTTTTTGAAGGTGTAACTGGAAGCACACTTGATATCACAGCTTTGCCCGGCTGGTACAGTACTGTACACCCACGAGCATTTATCAGCGGTTTCCAGATATTAGACGGCGGCCCAATTGCTCCGAAATATGAAAAAGCAATGGCAATAAATTTCCCAAGCAATAGCGGCTGGACAGTTGCAGGCAGCGCAGGCGCTCCGGGTTACGAACAGGCAAATTGGACTAATACTACAAGCAGCCAAAGTTCATGGGGCGATCAATACAGCCTTGTTGACAACGACGGTTTAGCAACAGGAGCTACGATGGACTGGTATGCCTCTGAAATTTTCAGTTGGACTTATGGTTTGGCAACAAATGATAATGAACGAATGATGGATTGCGGCATTGCATCTGTAACTGCTCCTGTTGAAGTTCATGTCGTTGATATTCCTTACGGAAAGTATGACGTTATAGTTTATTTTTCAGCACAGATGACAAATTCTTTTGTTACTAAATATACGATCGGTTCGCAAGATATATATGCTCAAATTCCGGCAATGGGTTATTTCGCAAACGATAACACATTTAAACAAGTACCTTCGACCTCGACGACAGATCAGCAGGGAAGCACACCAACTGGCAACTATATTATCTTTAAGGATGTAACCGGAAGTACGCTTTATCTTACTGCTCAAAGCACCGGATGGGCAGGCCAGAACATATATAACTACCAGCCGGGCGATCCCAGAGCGTGCATCAGCGGTCTCCAGATTGTAAACACATGCAACAATCAATTGCCAGGTGATGTTACAAATGACTGCGAGGTTGATTTTGATGATATAGCATTTTTGGCTGATAAATGGCTGCAATATGTTGATGAATTTTCTGATGCAAGAAGTACGTGTGCAAACAATGCTTTGATCTATGCACCACAAATTTCGGCAATTACAGTAAACGGCGATTTTTCTGATTGGACAAGCGCTAGCAACTGGGCAGAATTCGGCAAATGGTATGATGGCGGCAATGAAGGTACTACAAGAGCCAAATACGCATGGAATGACGCTGCAAATAGACTCTATATAGCTATCGAATCCACAGAAACCGATGCTCTTGTTCTTGAAGTCGGCGGCTTGATGGGTACTTCCAATGCCGATGCTTTGCCATCAGGGGGTACAAACGCAACACAGCTTGAATTCAGCTACTGGGGCAATGGCGTACCTTCAAGCATTGTAAATCAAAGCGAAGGAACAACCACAGGAATACAAGCAGCTTATACCTACAACGCTGGTGTAATGAGAATAGAGATAGCAACACCGATTTACAGTGATTGGAAAAATAGCGCCAGCGCAATGAATCTTACAAGTCAAATGGATATTTACGAATATGCTGATGTCTTCAGCGATGACTGGTTCACTATGGGCGATCATCAATGCTCGAACGGCGCATATTACAACAGCTATGGTACTCCAACTATGAAGACAGGTTCTCTTATCAGATTGGTACAGAGCTTACCAAGAACAAGTCAGGATATCCCGGATGTTTACAGGGACGAACTTATTGATTTCAATAATGATGCTATGGTTAACTTCCCTGATTTTTCAGAAATTGCAACTGATTGGATGCAGAACTAGTTTTAAGAGTATTAAAATGAATGTATCTTTAAGATTATTTGTTATGGTTTTGGCGATGTTAGCTGCTGCCGCTAACGCGGATATTGCAGTCAACTTTCCTGCGGGAGTAAATATTAGCGGGGTAGTTGGCGCACCGGGTTATGAGCAGGATAATTGGCTAAACACTGCCAACCAGGCGGATTCATGGGGTATTACCTATGATCTTAAAGATGAGACTAATACTTCAACAGGCGCTGTTATGGATTTTTGGGCTTCCGCATTTGGATTGCAGGGCGGATTTTCAGACGACCCAATGGCAGCGAGAATGCTTGAGAGAGGGATCGGCACATGTTGGTCAGATTACGATCCAGATCCCGCTCATCAAGACCCGGCGACTTTTAGAGTAATTAATATTCCGTATCAGTTGTATGATGTTGTGGTTTATTTTGGTTCTCGTGAACTTACAGATTATGTGCAGAAAGTAAATGTTAACGGCAGTTCGCTATATGCCAGAGTACCCGCAAACACAGGCTATACTCAAATGGGTTATCGGAAGATCCCAAATACCTCGACATCTAATCTCGAAGCAAATACTCCTTACGGCAACTATATGGTGTTCAAAGGCCTGACCAGCAGTACGCTTGTAGTCAGGGCTGATTGGGCAGGCGGCAGCGGCACACTGCCAAGGGCCTATATCAGCGGTTTTCAAATTATAGAAAATGAATGTATTGGAGCTGTGCATCCGATTGGCGATCTTAACGGTGACTGCAAAATTGATTTTTCTGATATTGCTGTCATTGCGGCGGGCTGGCTTATTGAAGGTGCAGCGAAATAGAAAGAAGTTGGTGTCGTTATGTGTTGTAACGGCAAAAATGTAATAAATATATTGTTTGGAGGTAAGAAGAAATGAATAAGCTAAGAATGTTATTAGTTGTTGTTCTGGCATTGTCGGCATCTGTTGTCTACGCTGGTTCGATGGCGGTCAATTTCCCGAGCACAAGCGGCTGGGCTGTAAATGGTACTGCAGGCGCTCCCGGCTATGCACAGGGTAACTGGGTCAATACTAGCGATTGGCAAAGTTCATGGGGTAATCAATATAGTTTGGTTAACGACAGCGGACAGGCGACCGGAGCTACGATGGATTGGTATGCTTCTGAAATTTACAGCTGGCAGTATGGTGCTGCAACAAATGACAATGAACGTATGATGGATGCGGGCATTGCATCAGTTACAGCTCCTGTTGAAGTTCATGTTGTAAATATTCCTTATCAAAAATACAATGTCGTTGTTTATTTTACAGCTCAAATGACAAACGCTTATACTTCAAAATATACCATCGGATCGGATTCTATTTATGCACAGATTCCAGCAATGGGTTATTTTGGAAACGATAATGTATTTACACAGGTTCCATCGACTTCAACAGTTGATCTTCAGGGAAATACACCAACAGGTAATTTCATTGTTTTTGAAAACATAACCGGCGCTACACTTTATCTCACAGCTCAAAGCACCGGTTGGGCAGGCGAAAACATTTATACCTATGCTCCGGGTTTGGCTCGCGCATCTATTAGCGGTTTCCAGATCGTTGAAGTTCCAGAACCAACAACACTTGCTTTGCTTGGAATGGGTCTTGTCAGCGTTTTAAGAAGACGTCACAAATAATTAGAATTTTATTTTTATTGGAGACCTGTCAATCGGCGGGTCTCCAGTAAGCTTTTTCGGGGGACACGAAAAATGGGGGCATTTAAATATTTAAATAAGTTGGCAAAGAGTGCCGGTAAAAGCGGCTGCGGTTTCACATTGGTTGAACTTCTGGTTGTGATATCGATAATTGCATTGCTGCTGTCTATATTAATGCCTTCACTTCAGAGTGCCAGGGATCAAGCCAGACGAATTGTCTGTGCCAATAATTTGAGAAATATGGGTTTGGCAGTAACGATGTATAGTCAGGAATACAATGGTGATTCACCCATTGTTTCATTTAATCCATATGATACCAAGGCGAATTATTGGCAGGGACAATTAGCAAAATATCTTGGTTGGCCAACAGGCAATATTGATACAGCTTTTACTTACGCTAATAAGACTACAAGGAAATTTGATAAATATCCAGATAGGCTTACGAAAATTTATCAATGTCCGAGCGGCAAGCCGATAGATAAATTTATATGGGGATTTAGTTATGGTGTTAACCGTTATGTTTGGACTACCGAACAAAAAGATCTGGGTAAATATTGGAGAAAGAAAACGCTCAAGGTTCCATCAAAAGTGTTTTATATAATGGATTGTGCGTATTATGCAGTCGGCGATCCTCAACAAGCCGAAATGTGGCCTGTGCATGGTAAGAAATCAAAAAATATTCTATTTAGCGATAATCATTTATCCATGGCCTTTAAAGATCCATCTGATATTTTTTATCCGAACATTATAGGCTGGTATGATTATTCACTTTGGGGTGAAACAGCTCCCGGTTGGGGCCTGCCCAATAAATAAATTGTAAAAGTCAGAGGAAAATGTCTTAGCAAAAGGGATTTATTATGGCAAATTCAAAGTATTTTACCATTCTGTTACTATCGGCAGCGTTTTGTAATTTTCAATGCAATGCAATAAATACATCAGAAGAAATGATAGGGCCAAAGGCCTCGCCGTTGCGTCAATCGTTCGATTGTACAAATCCAAGCCTATGGAAGACATTTCCATTTGAAAGCAATAGTGTCAAAACTGTTACAGATGGCGGCAATGTAGAATTTATATGGACAGGTTCAACAAGTGTTGAGCACCTTTTGGCGGTAAGCCAATTCCACGAACTTGATGAGAAACGCTGGTCTCAATATGTAAGAAGTTCACAGATGCTTGAGATCAAAAGAGGTTTCAAGAACCAGATAAGAATGAAATGGGAAATAAATTTTAAAGAACCTGAATTTGGAGCCATGGTAACTCCTGCCGTTGTTCAGATTGGCAAAGACGGCAAAGAAATAGTTGTCACAGAATTGCAGCGTATTTGGCTGCCGCAGCAAATGGGTACAGGACATGTTCATACGGTCGGTATGAATTTTGTGCCGGCTGCTGATGCGGTTGGAGTAATACCGGCGCTGAAGTTCACAGGAAATCCGCTGCGATGCATTTTAAAATCCATCATTGTTGAACCTACAGCCGAAACACCTAAATGGGATCCGCTTACCCGAACAGGCGCACGAATTCCCGAAGTTCGTTACTACGATGATGGCATTCGTCCAAAGCCTGACGCAGCTAAACTTACTGAAAAAGAAATAGATGAATACCTGATGAAATGTTCAAAGGCCAAAGCCGAAATAAAAAAGGTCGATACTGATCCTCCTCGCGTTGAGATATATGTTGATGGCAAAAGGATTCCGCCTGCAATTCATCTTGCAACATTTTCGGGTACCGGATCGGCGCGTTTTAGTGATTTCGATGAGGCTGGCTTAAGAATCGCGGCTGTATCTATAAAAGTCGGCCCAAAGACAGATACGCCCGCAGCACCTGGAAATATCTGGCTCGGTAAAGGTAAATACAATTTTGAACCCGTAAAAGAAGCGATTCGTTATGTATTAGCTCGCGCACCGCATTCTTATGTTATGCTTCACTTAACGGTAGATGTTTACAATGATTGGGGTATTGAGCATCCTAACGATGTATATACAAATGCAAAAGGTCAGAAAGCTATCGGTTCATGGAGCCGTACAACTCGTTATGGCGGAGAAGGACCCGGCCCGAATGAACGCTGGATCCCTTCAGATAATTCCAAACAGTTTCGCGAAGACGGCGCAGAATTCCTGACAGCACTTTCAAAATGGCTTGAATCGGTCGATGAAGGCAAAGTTGTTATTGGTGCTTATCTAAACGGCGGTGTGGACGGTCAATGGCTGTTTTCTGCCGACAATGCAGTTCAAACGCCTGAAGATCAGTTTGCTTGTTTCAGCAAGGGAGCACTTGATAATTTCCGCGATTTCCTGAAAGAAAAATACAAAACAAATGAAGCGTTATCGAAAGCGTGGGGTTTTGAAGTTACTTTTGATACTGCTCAAATACCTGCATATACAGTTCGCCGGAAAAGCGCAGCTTTTGATTATATGGGTGTAAAAGGCGAAAGCGCGTTGATGGGGTATAACTGCAAAGATATGCAGGGAGCGGATTATAATATTTTCCTCTCATACAGCAACACTCAAAGACAGATCGCATTTTGCAAAGCGTTCAAAGAAGGAAGTAACGGCAGACTTCTTTGCGGCCAATGGTGGCCTACACTGCCGGCATCTTATCCGCTTTCACATACGGATTTAAATGCAATACTCAATTCGAAGTATGTTGATTTTATTTCTCGTGGCGGACTTTTGGGCGCTGTGTTCCATGGTAAATTAACGGTCGACGAACTTGATTTGCGTGACCTGAAATCTGGTATCGAGCCATGGAATGTTACAGAATTCGATGTTCCATGGATCGCTAAATCACCGGCGGAATACAAACGCCACATTACATCGCACGTATGCAGGCCGTTAGCAGGTGGAGGCGGTTATCATCTTTTCGATATGTGGGGCGGTTGGTTCTGGCATCCAGAAACGATGAAACTTGTAAAAGAGACAGTTCAATTATATGACAACGTTAAGAAAGCACCGCCTATTGGTGAAAACTACGTTGGCGTATTTGTAGATGAGCAGGCCGCAAATTATGTTCAGGATCTCGGACGATATTATATGTTAAGTGCGGTGGAAAATGTAACCGCTTCGATGGGTACTTGGACATTCAATATGGTTTGGGGCCGAACGGGTTTGCCGGTCAGGTTTTATTTGATGCAGGATGCGTTGAATCCTGATCTGATCGTGCCGAAAGTCGCGATTTTCCTTAATCCGCTTACGATGGATTTGCAGCAGGCAGAGGCGATTCATAAAAGATTCTATAACAATAATAGAATGGTTGTATATATGCAAACGCCGGGTCTCGCAGCTCCGGGTGATGTAAATAACCCTATGAAGATCACAGGCTTTGACATTCACGAAGACGCGAGAACAAAAAATAAACCTTTGATAACCAATAATAATGATGATGCTCTGTTGAAAAGTATCAGGCCTGGGAGTATGATTGAATCATGGCTGCTGGAGATGAGTTATTATCCCAATGCTTCAGCTGTTCCGGGCAAGAACGATAAGGTTCTGGCAAATTATATAAATACGGATATCGCGGGTATGCTCGTCAGACGTGAAAATGATCATACTGTTCTATGGGCTGGTTTCCCGGGAGCTCTTACGCCTCAACTTATTAAAAATATGGCGGTTGAAGCAGGTATGAAGCCATGGTTGGAGACTGATGATGAGTTAATCGTTGGCGGCGGACTTTTGGCCGTCGGCGGAATACAAGGCGGTCAGCAAACGGTCAATCTGCCTGATAATTTTGAAGTCGAAAAATGCCTTAGCGGACATAAGTATAATATCAAGGATGGCAAACTTATGTTTGAGCTTGGTTATGGTGATGTTTATGGTGATACCGCGATATTTGCCGTTAAAGAAAAACAAAAATCCAATGCTGCTAAAGGGAATTAATTGATGTGGCCGGAATATCAAATAAAAATTGGCAAATGCAGACTTGTGTGGCGCAGCGAATATGGTGCTCATGAACGCGGGAAAGTTCAGGATCGCTGCCGCTTATTTATTCTTGGCGATGATGACACAACACTTGCTTATGAAAGCGAACAATGCGGGATCGTTGTTTGGGCAAACGGTGAGCGGTTTGAATGCCCATTGCCGGTGATGCCGGATAATATCAATGTAAAAAACAATTCTTTATCGTGGTCGCATAAGTACGAACACCCCGGCCTTACGGTATCGTTTGAATGTAAAAAGTTAGATTCTGAATGCCTCGAGTTTGTATTTAAATTCAAAGCATTGAAGGATATTGTTTCGCCGCACTTTAGCTGGGGACTTAAAATTGGCGAAAATAAAATCAACAACTATCATTGGACACAAAGTCCCACGCAGATGGCATATTCTTTCGAAAGTCAAAAAGCCACGCTTTGGCTGATCAATAGATATGATCATCGTCATTCAATAAATCGTTTTGCAGGATGTCAGGCTTTGGTTGCCGAACACCCGGATCCCGCATCTCTGGAGTTTCATTTGCGAACTCCTCCCGGCTATGTTGAAGTGAATAAACATAAACATAAGCTGAAAGCCGGACAAACAGCAGAATTAAGGTGTGCAGTTGCGCTTCGGCCGGGCTGGTTTTATGAACACAGAGAAAAAAATGCGAAGATTCAGCCTGTTGAAGGACACGCCAGCAGGTATCCATATAAGCGATACATCGATATGGCGGTCGATCAATTTATGGATGAAAGAAAATTTCATCCCGAGCATAAAGGAATTCTGTATTATACAGCGGTTGATGGAACGGCAGAAAAGCCGCAATTCCAGTTTTGGACTGAAGGGCCCGGTTGGGGCGGCGGGTGGGAAGTAGAAAACGCTTATAATCTTGTGCTCTATGCTAACGAAATGGCAGAGCCGCATAAACGCGATGTATATATAGATCACGCCAGAAAAATGCTGGATGGTTTTCTTACAAATCCTAAATTCCAGGTTCCAAAAGACGTCTACTATAAGAAAAAAGATGATATGAAAGACGCTTTGATAAGTACGTACTGGTTCCCGGATTTTATTTGGACCGGCGGACAGGCTGACTTTATTTTAAGGTTATCACAAATACACAATCTTACCAAATGGCAGGATTGTCTTGATGCGGCAAAAAGGATCGGTCAATGGGCTTTAAGCCATCAGGCAAAAGACGGCTCAATTCCTACTCTATGGCAATTTCCTGTTAAATATTCAAAAGCATTAATTGAGATGGGATGGCGGTCAGATTTTTCGCTTTGTAATAGAAAAGATAAACGTGCGGAATTGATCGTGGGCTATCAACCCGCATCCTCAGCATATCTGATTACCGCATTATTAAATTTGTATCGAATGGATAATTCAGATGTATGGCGTGATTCAGCTATGAGGCTGTTGAAAGTTACGACAGAACATTTGGATAAGGATTTGGCAGAATTTGGAAACGGCGAATTTGATTACCTTGTTTACCGTGCCAGATGTATGGATCCGACTGGTTTATCGTATATCATTCAATGTCTTGCAGAAGCTTATAAAATTACGAAAAAAGCCTATTATAAAAAACTTTTGCAAAGATATACGGATACTTTGCTGGCTTATGGTGTTACTTTCGATTTCAAAGAGACTCTTCTTCGCCCCAAAAATAAAATAACTTTGGG
>Ga0154577_1139_pt1 | contig 15742 bp, 11 predicted proteins | sample RifGroF2_FD_116006 | JGI IMG/M metagenome (GOLD analysis project Ga0154577, IMG submission 116006) | Planctomycetes bacterium GWF2_42_9
GGGATGGACGTATCCGGCGAGTTTTCTGGGCTTCGGCTATAATGGACGAGGATTGATAGTGCGTTGTCCACAATATGGGTGTGCATGGTCGTATGGAACCACTACAATGAATGATAAATTTTCGCTTATGGGCAATGTCGCGGCAGCGTTTCGTCCAAGTTCAACATATTTCGATATGCCGTTGCCGGAGCCGGTGATAGAACTGCAATTAGTTCCTGTCAGAGATACCAATAAAGACAGTGTCTTTAATTGGGTCGATATTGGCGTTAAATACCGTAATCAATTTATAAAACGTAATGCGAATATGGACTATGCTCTCCGTGATTCAGTGCTCGGCAAGATTGACACCGCTGCCGGGTTTGGAAATATTCAAAATTACAGCCAGTTGATTGAACAAATACGAGCCATAGATTTTGCACCTCAAACTATATGGCTTGTAGGCGCTCATACCCCGCCTGCAGGCAATTATGTTGATCCGCCATATTCTGAAAAACCTGATCCGTCCCATAACGGCGATAATGATTATGATTATTTTGCTTTTAAAAAAGATGCTGAAAAAATTGGTGCGCGAGTCGGTATTCATGAGCTATTTCAGGATGCATCAAAAAGTAATTACGACTGGGATCCCAATATGCCTTTAAAGTTGGATGAGTACGGCAATCCTAAAGGTACTTGGGGCGGTACGGGCTGGCATGTATACGCAAAGGCTCTGAATGTAATGCTTGCCGATGGTTCTTTTCAGCGTTCTCTCGATAAGCATCTCAATGAATGGGATGTCCGGTCGGGCGATACCTGGCATTGGGACTGTCTTACAGCAATGGGTGGTCAGCAGGATTACAGCCCCGTTCATCCGGCTACAAATGGAACTGACATAAGAGATTGCATAAAAATCCTTAAATATATTAAAAGCAAAGGTATTCACATGACCAGTGAAGGTCTGCAGGAGGGTATGTCTGAATTCTGCGACATTGGTTGGTCGGCGCAGATAAATCTCGGACCGCCATGGGGCGGGTTTCAAAACGCTCAAACTATTCCGTTGACTCCAGTTTTGTTTCAAGGGATGACATACTATTGTTTTGCTTATAAGCCTGCGTATACCCTTCTTTATGGTGGAAAGGGAGCCTATGAAAGTACAAAATTAGGTGGTAAGCAGGCAGCTATAGACGGCTATTTTAGCACAGATGTTTTTTATCGTAAAATAGCAGACAGAACGGTTCAAAATATGATAAAAACTGAAAAAGGCTGGCGGGTTGAATATACTCAAGGCGGGAGTTTGGACGTTGATCTTGCTGATATGTCTGACGCGATGACGTTTGTAATGAGTATTGACGGAGAAACATTCACGCCGGATAATCCGCCGCCAAGCCCTTGGGGTGTTAAAGCCACAAGAGTTGATGGAAAATTTAATGTAGTATATCCAAAAGATAAGAAAAAAAATTAATGGTATTTATTAGTGAAAGTGTATTATGAATTCAGGCACCATTGGCATAAATAAATCATTACCAGTTGAAAGCAAGTCCAAGTGGCTCCTTGAGAAAGGCAGTGATGGTTTACTTATACTGGAAAATCGGGAATTTGATATAACTTTGACAGGAATTACGCCTGCAATCACATTCTGTGGAAAGCATACTCCTTTAACGGCATGGAAGAATATTATTCCTAATGGAGATTCTGTTTTATATGAACTGCCTGGTGAAGTGTCAATTAAACTTACACTGCGTCATAAAGAGCAGTGGACGGGTGTTTTGTGTGAAATTGAAAATCTGTCAGATAAGAATGTTTCTGTCGACAAAGTTAGAGTGTTCGACAATTGTACGATAAAAAGCGGCACAGCTTTCAATCGTTTTCTTATCAATGGTTATGCTATGTGCGATTTTTCAAATCTATCTTCCGAATTCGGTCGTCATACATCAAATTCAGTTGCGGCCTTTACTGATGCCGGCGGTAGTTGTGCGCTGGTATTGGGATTTGCATCACTTGACGATGCCTTTTATAACATTGAATTTAAATCTGACAAACAACAAATCGGCCATGTTTCTGCATTGTGCGATCGTGAAGGAATTGTTCTCGCTGCCGGCGAACGTCTTGTACTTCCTGAATTTCTTATTGGTGCCGGCCAGAGCATGTCCGCATTGATGAGTACATACGCAGACGTTATCGTTAAGAATATGGGTTGCAGAAAGGCTGCCTCGCCAACTGGTTGGTGCAGTTGGTATTATTACTACGATACTGTAACAGAAGATGATATATGGACCAATATTGATTATATCAATAAGTCTCCATATAAAGACCAACTAAAAGTGATTCAAATTGACGATGGCTGGAATCTGCCTTATCGTGACCATAAAAGAGTATGGGGCGATTGGCTTCCTGGTGGACTATTTCCAAAAGGGATGAAACATCTGGCTGACGGGATAAAAAAACAGGGCTTCATACCTGGGCTATGGGTTGCTCCATTTTCGGTAGATTCTTCAAGTCAGTTGTTTAAGAAACATCCGGACTGGCTGGTGCAGTGCGACTCCGGCCCAGTGATGCAGGAAAGTGTTTATGCTCTTGACCTGACAAGGCCGTGTGTCCTGGACTTCATACGGGATACCATCACAAGAATATTCGATCAATGGGGCTTCGAATATGTTAAAATTGATTTCCTGTATCATGCTACCTTTCAAGGCAAAAGATTTGATCCTTCACAAACTACAGCAGCGGCACTTCGCAATGGCCTCAAGGTTATTCGCAGTGTAGCAAAAGACAGATTTGTATTGGGATGTGGTTCGCCGTTGAGTCCTGCGGTTGGATTATGTGACGGTATGCGTATAGGTTATGATGTATCGTCGCATTGGGAATTTCCGGTAAACACAAGTATTTGGCCTGCAGGTAATTTTAATATTCGTGCTGCGGCTATAAATGCTATATGGCGTCAATGGATGCACGCGCATTGGTGGCAAAACGATCCTGATTGTCTTGTTGTTCGTGATTTTGGCTCCGAGATTGAAAGACAAATTTTCCAGAAACATTTCAAGGAAATTGCTGATGTTACATCATACGGTTTATCTGATGATGAAGCAAAATGTTGGGCCCAGCTTGTATGGTTTTTAGGCGGTGCTGTCATAGTAAGTGAAAACATTGAGATGCTTACAAAGACACGTTTCGATTTGCTTAATTCTTCTTGTCAGCCCAATCTTTTTCCGGCACGATGGGTTGACTGGTACGATGATCCTGATGTCGCTGTGCTTATCAGCCGCGGTACTCAGACTATGATAGGTTTATTTAATTTAGGCGATGAGCCCACGAAAATGCGTATACCAAAGGGAAAATTTGGTTTGGGCCACACCTGGACATTTAGAGAACGTATTAGCGGCGAAGAATTTTCAGGCAGCGGCGAAATAGTAAATTTCCCAGCCATGGGGCCGCATTGTGGTAAAATATGGATTCTTGCATAATGTGGTATGTATCAATAAGGACTTACGCGAACAATGGATTGGAAAGCGGATGCGGCAATGAATAATAATAATGCAACAGTATGTTTAATTTGTAATGCACATTTGGATCCGGTTTGGTTATGGGAATGGCAGGAGGGAGCTGCCGAAGCGATTTCAACATTCCGTACTGCGGTAGAGATTTGCGAACAGCATCCGAATTTTATTTTTAATCATAATGAGGTGATACTCTATAAATGGGTCGAAGAATATGATATTGCGTTGTTCAAACGCATTCAGAAATTAGTAAAAGCAGGAAGATGGCATATTATGGGCGGATGGTATCTTCAGCCTGATTGCAATATGCCCAGCGGCGAGTCGATTGTTCGTCAAATCCTCGCGGGGAGAGCTTACTTCAAAGATCGCTTCGGCGTCTTTCCGACAACAGCTATTAATTTCGACTCATTCGGGCATAGCCGCGGATTGGTGCAGATTATTAAAAAGTCAGGATACGATTCATATCTTTTTGGACGCCCTGAAAAGCAATTCCTTGATTTGAAAAATAACGACTTTGTTTGGGTCGGTTACGATGGTTCAGAAATTCTAGCAACAAGATTTGTTGGGGAGTGTATGTATCGTTCGCCGCTCGGCAAGGCAAGAGAAAAAATAGAAAAATGGCTGATTGATAATCCCAATGAAAAATGCGGCATTGTATTGTGGGGAGTAGGTAATCATGGCGGTGGGCCGTCAAAGGTTGATATTAAAAATGTCAATCGGCTTATTGCTGATTACTCTGACAGAAAAATTTGTCATTCCAGACCGGAAGATTATTTTAAACATTTACGTCGTACACAGTCAGAACTGCCACATAGAAAGGCTGACCTTAATCCATGGGCGCCGGGCTGCTATACGTCAATGATACGTGTAAAGCAAAAGCATCGTCTGCTTGAAAATGAACTCTACGTAACAGAGAAAATGGCATCTTCCGCATTTATTCAGAGGCTAATAGCTTATCCGAACGAAGAGCTAAAAGTCGCTCAATCTAAACTTCTTATGGCGGAATTTCACGATATATTACCTGGTTCCGCGATACAATCAGTAGAGGAAACATCTTTGCGATTAATGGATGTTGGTCTTGATGTGCTTTCAGAAGTTAAAGCAAGAGTTTTTTTTGCTTTGGCAACAGGCCAAAAGAAAGCAAAGAAAGACCAAATACCTATTTTGGTTTATAACCCGCATCCATTCACGATAAGACAAATAATCGAATGTGAATTCAATCTTGCTGAAAGTAATTACAGCGGCACATTTACACAAGTAAATATTTACAAAGACAACAAACTTGTACCATCTCAAGTTGAGAAAGAATTGAGCAACATTGCTTATGATTGGCGTAAAAGAATCGTTTTTCTGGCCGACCTTGCGCCAGGTCAAATGAACCGCTTTGATTGTACCACCGAGGCGATTAAAGCTAAACCGCCAGTTAAATTAAAACAGCGAAAAAACAAAATTGTTTTTCGTACCAAAGAACTGGAAATAATTATTAACACAAAAACAGGTTTCATCGACCGTTATCGCGTAAACGGCAGAGATATGGTAAATGCCCGTGCCTTTGTTCCAATTGTTATAAAGGATAACTATGACTCCTGGGAGATGATGCACAAAAGTTTCCGAAATGTATGCGGCAAATTTAAACTGATGGATAATAAAAGCGGCTCGATCTTTTCCGGTATTAACAATGAAGTTATAAATTCTGTACGCGTGATTGAAGATGGGCCGGTACGAAGTGTTGTTGAAAGTGTTCTGTCGTATGGGAAATCATTCATTTGCCAAAGGTATATGCTTCCGAAATACGGAACGGAAATAGAAGTCGAACTTCGCGTACTGTGGAATGAAAAGGACAGTATGCTCAAATTGTCCGTGCCTGCGTGTTTTAGCGAGGCATCATACAGAGGACAAGTTATGTATGGTACGGATGACCTGCCGTCGGACGGCACCGAAGTCGTTGCTCAAAAATGGGTAGCTGCTGTTTCTAATAAAGATAATAAAATGCTGACATGCATTAATGATGGAATATATGGTTCTGATTTTTCGCAAGGCGAATTGCGGCTGACATTATTGCGTTCGCCGGCGTATGCTTGTGGCCCGGTGCTTGAGAAATCCTTAATTCCTGAAGATAGATTTTCTCCGCGAATGGAACAGGGAGAGCGTCTGTTTCGGTTTTGGTTTAATGGCGGCAAATGTTCTAATCGTTCTATGTGTATAGAACGCGAAGCGTTAGTGCGTAATGAAAAACCTGTTGCGTTGTCCTTTTTCCCATCAGGAGAGGGAAGCTCTGCTAAGCCGCTGGCTATTATAGATGATAAATGTATCGTGATAACTGCTATAAAAAAAGCTGAAAATAACGATGATATTATTGTTCGGCTGTTTGAGCCTACTGGTCATCAAAGAGCGACTGTGCTTTCAATTCCTTCCCTTAAACTCAAGATTAAACTTTCATTTGATCATTTTGAAATTAAAACATTACGAATTGAGCCTCGCACTGGCAAATATTATGAAACAAATCTTATGGAAGAGAAATGAAAGAAATCTGTATATGGAAGTTGGATCAAAGATAGGGAGACAGTATGAACTCACGTGAACGTATGTTGACAGCATTGTCAAATAAACGGCCTGACCGTCTGCCATGTCAGGTACATGGTTGGATGGATTATTATCTCAAACGCGAGCTTGGAGGCATGGATTGGTATCAGGCTTATGAAAAATTTGGAATGGATTATGCTATATATGTATCGCCGGATTATACCTATGATGAGAAAGATTTGGCTAAATGGCAGATAGTTCATAACGACCTTGGTCTTAGTGATAACGGAGATTTTCAATGGGAAGAAACTATTGTAACCCCCAAAGGTAAATTACATCGTATTCTCGCTCGTAACGATATAACAACATGGGAAACTGAAGTTGTTATTAAGTCTGAACAGGATTTTGAAATATGGAATGAGTTCTATCCCGTCCCGGTTGCTGCTGATTTTACAGCTATTCGCAAAGCCAAGGATAGGCTCGGCGATAAAGGTATTATCCGATCTCATCCATTCAGTCATGGCCAGGGTAGCCCGTGGCAGAGCTTCTGCTTTCTGACTGGACTTGAAAAAGCAATCTATTGGGCAATGGACAATCCGCAATTTGTTCATTATGCGCTTGAAGAGCTGCTCAAAAAAACATTAAGAGCAACGGAACTGTGGAAAGGAACGCCTGCCGATATGGTGGAAACAGGAGGTGGGGCGGGTTCAAACACAGTTATAAGTCCTGATATGTTCAGGGAGTTCTGTCTTCCGTATGACAAACGCGAACATGCTATTTTGCATGAGGCCGGTGTAAAAATTGTCTATCATCTTTGTGGTGGTATTATGCAACTGCTGGAGTTGGTTTCTCAAAATGGTGCTGATGGTCTTGAAACCATGACTCCTGTCAATATGGGTGGCGATTGTATCCTTAAAGAAGCCTCGCGCCTATTCGGCGATAAGATGTTTTTTATTGGCGGGTTTGATCAAAACGCGGGATTTGAACAGGGTACGCCTGAAACGGTTCGCAGACTTGTGTTTGAATGTTTTGAAGCAACTAAGGATCACGCTGGATATATTATTGCACCGTCGGATCATTTTTTCTCAGGTGATCCGAAAAATATTCAGGCTTTTGCGGATGCGTGTAAGGAATGCGTTTATTGATTAATTATGGACTGCGTTGCTGGGTGATTTATTTCACTTTATTAAAATAAGGACTATACAATAATGATTCCGAAACCTTTGCAAAGGGTAGAATATTTTGAAAAACTCGGTTATGGTATGTTTATTCATTGGGGGCTTTATTCGCTGCTCGGCAAAGGTGAATGGGCTCAATCCATTTATAAGATCCCTATTGAAGAGTACCAAAAATTACAATCACGATTTACCGCAGAAGATTTCGATGGCCGTGAGATAGCGAAAGTCGCCAAACAGGCAGGAATGAAATATGCCGTTCTCACAACTAGGCATCATGAAGGTTTCTCGCTTTTTGACACTTGCGGCCTGAATACTTTTGATGCTCCTCACAGTCCTGCAAAACGCGATCTTGTCGCCGACTTTGTATCAGGATGCAGACAAGAGGGTATTATTCCATTCTTTTATCACACAACACTGGATTGGTATCAGTCAAGTTTTAAAGATGATTTCGCAACATATTTAAAATATCTCCGCGATTCAGTAGAAATTCTATGTCGTAATTATGGCGAAATAGGCGGCCTATGGTTTGATGGTAACTGGAGTAAGCCCGAAGCGGACTGGCAGGAAGATGAACTGTATGGCATTATTCGCAAATATCAGCCCCAGGCAATCATAGTAAATAATACTGGGCTTGAAGCCCGCGGTCGTACAGGCCATCCCGAAATTGACAGCGTTACTTTCGAGCAGGGCAGGCCAGAGCCTATGAATCGTGAAGGAATGCCTAAATATTTAGCTGCTGAAATGTGCCAAACTATGAATATGCATTGGGGAATCAGTACGGAAGATTTTGGTTATCTTTCGCCAAAGAATATTATAGAAAATCTTTGTGCGTGCCGAAAGGTGGGCGCAAATTATCTTTTGAATGTAGGACCAACCGCAAGCGGCAAAATACCTGATTACGAAAAAGCTGCACTTTTGCGAGCGGGCGAATGGGTGAAAAAATATGATAATCTGATTCGTAACGCAAAACCATTCGCGGCCTATTCCGGCACTAACGATTTTGCTCTTGAACTTGAAGGGCACATCTATTTGTTTATTCATGGAATTGTCAGTGGGGGCGATCATAATGTTGCCGTATTTCGAGAAAAAAGCAAGCCAGTTGTCTTTACAGGGATAGCTAGACCGATTAAAGAAGTCCGCTGGCTTGACAGCGATGAGAAAGTTTCTTTTGTGCAAAACACTGAATCAGCGATGTTATGTATGCAAACCACACCCTTTCCTTTTGGCACAAATCTGGTTGTACGTGCGGCAAGGGTTGAGTTTTGAGTATAGTTTTTTCGGAGTTATAATATGCAAGTTGCAAGGTTATTTGGTCCCAATGATTTAAAGTTGATTGAGATGGCTAAGCCTGTGCCGGGTTTAGGAGAGGCTCTGTGCAAAGTTGTTCGAGCCGGAGTATGCGGAACGGACTATGCCATTTATACAGGAGAATTTTCTTTCGTAAAAAATGGTATGGTAAAGTTTCCTATGACGCTTGGCCATGAATGGTCAGGAATTGTTGAACAGATTGGTACTGGTGTTACTAATGTTAAACTCGGCGACAGAGTTGTTGGAGATACAGGCGTATCGTGCGGCTCATGTTACGAATGCGTGATGGGTAATTATGGTAAATGTAAAAGTATTCATCCGGTTGGTACAATAAATGCAATTGATGGCGCCTATGCCGAATATATTTTAATGCCTGCTCGCCATTTGTTTCATTTACCTGATAATGTTAGTTTTGATAACGGAGCAATGGTTGAGCCGGCCGCGACAGCTTTGTATTCAGTGATTCAGGCGGATGTTAGAATTGGCGATACAGTTCTTGTTTTGGGTTCTGGTCCTATCGGAATTGCCGCGGCCAAACTTGCCAAGTTATGTGGCGCTTCAAAGGTGGGTATTGCCGCCAGAAAAGATTTCAAACTCCAAAAGACTCTTGCTTTGGGAGTTGATGTTGCCATTAATACCACGAAGATTTCTCTTGCTGATGGCATAAAACAGTCTTTTGGTGATTGGGGCGTGGATAAAATCATCGAAGCGTCAGGTTCTACTGAACTCTTCAAGGAATCGCTCGGTCTTATTAACCTCGGCGGCATTATTTCAGTTGTGGCATTTTATGAAAAAATGGTCGATAAATTTGATATTGATAGATTTGTCTTTGGAGATGTAAAAATTCATGCCGTTGGCGGCAGTCTTGGTATGTACAAGCCGACTTTAAGACTTATGGCCGCCGGAATGCTTGATATGACAAGCCTGATTACTGGTAGATATACATTGTCCCAGGCTCGTCAGGCTCTTGATGATATGCAAATTAAAGGTGATACTCGTATTAAATCTATGCTGGATATCAGCAAATAATTTTGTGGAGAAATTATGAAAGGTTGTTCTGATAAACTCATAACTCGAATACGCAATAATGATGTCTTGATTTTTGGCGCTATTCTGGACTGTCGTTCCGGTGCAGTGATAGAGGCATTTAATGATGTCGGCTGCGATGCAATACTTATAGACCGTGAGCATACGGCATTGGACACAGAAACTATTTTGGAGCATATACGCCTTGCCCGCACGCTTGATATTCCATGTATGATTCGTACTGCAGATCACAGTTATGCCCAGATTAACCGACTTTTGGATCAGGCTCCGGATGGGATATTTGTTCCACGCATTCGCAGTCGCAGTGAAGTTGAAGCTGTTTATAAAATGGTTAAGTATCCGCCGCTTGGTATTCGTGGTCTCGGTGCGTCAACTTGTCCGGTTGCCAAATATATGGGGTGGGGATCAGTTCAGGAGCAAATAGAATATGTAAATAAAAAACAGGTATTTGGTATTCAGATTGAAACAGCCGATGCGGTTGCTAATCTTGAAAATATTTTGTCAATGCCCGGAATAGATATTGCGGTGATCGGCCCTGATGATTTGTGTATTAGTATGGGTATACCAGGTCAGCTAAACCATCCGGAATATCAGAAGGCTTTAGACTGTGTGGTTTCAATTTGTAATAAACATAAAGTTATGCCTGGCATTGCCTGCGGCGATCCTGTTGAAGTGCAAAAGATGATTAAACGTGGATTCAGGGCGTTTTGGTATATGGCTGATATCTGTCTGCTTTGGCAAAAGGCTAAAGAACAGATTCAGGCGTTGGGGTCTGATTTTAGAAAAATTACAAAGGAACAGTGATGTCTAAATCTTTGCAAATAGTGCGTCTAAATTCAAAAACATCTCCGGTTACTGAAATTGAGTCAGAAATACTTGCATCACTTAATGCCGAATTGATCGTAATTGAAGGTGCGGCTGATTCTGAAATTATTGAAGCCGCCAAAGACTGTGATGCCATTATGGTTGTTTCAGCATATATACGCAAACCTGTTATCGAAAGTCTTACTCGTTGCAAAATCATTAGCAGAATTGGAACCGGCTTTGATAAAATTGACACTGCCACTGCATCTAAAAAGGGCATTGTGGTTACAAATTGCCCCGGTGTATTTACTAATGAAGTTGCAGATCACACTATGGCACTGTTGTTGTCTGCAGCAAGGTTGATTAGGAACTCGGATATTAGTATGAGGCTTGGCAGACAGTTCGATGGGGCCAAGACGATAAGTCGTTTGTCCGGCCAAAATCTTGGCATTGTTGGATTTGGTGCAATAGGGCAGGCTCTTGCTGTCAGAGCTCAGGCTTTTGGCATGAACATATTGGCAAGTGATCCGTGTATAAACGCAGAATTTGCCAAAACAAAAAATGTCAAACTCGTTGATTTTGATACAATTATTACAGAGTCTGATTACCTTTCGCTCTTATGTCCGCTTACGGAATCAACTCGTTATATGCTGACATTGCATCAGTTTAAAAAAATGAAGCCAACAGCAGTGTTTGTGAATACTGGCCGTGGTGAACTGGTAAATGAGAAAGATTTGGTTATCGCTCTCAAAACTGGTTTAATAAGGTATGCTGCTTTGGATGTGTTTGAAGGAATTAATGTTTTCAAAGAGGGTGGCTTTGAAGCAACTAATGAACTGTTCTCGCTTGATAATGTGCTAATGACTCCGCACATGGCGGCATGTTCAAAAGAAGCTATGCAAGAGGTTTTTCGTATATCATCCCAGGCAGTCGTTGATGTACTTACAGGTAAAAAGCCGAAACATCCAGTTAATATGAAATAAATATGCTGAACATTACCAATCATTTAAAAATAGCACCATCGTTGGACAGGGTCATGATATTTTGGCTTGGCGGAGCAGGATTCCTAATAAAATACCCAGATAGCTTTTCTATTTGCATAGACCCTTATTTGAGTGATTCAGTGGAAAAGCTTTGTGGATTTAAACGCATCCATCAGTCGCCAATAATTGCCGATGCACTACGGTTTGATGCTCTATTTATCACTCATGAGCATCCAGACCACCTTGATGAGGATATTATTGATATTCTGATAAGTCGGAATCAAAACGCTGCGATATATGCCCCAAAATCGTGCGATAAAATTTTTGACTCTCACGGTATTAAATATGTTTCTGTTTCGGCAGGACAGAAAATGAATGTCAACGACCTGAAAATTACTGTAATTGAAGCTGATCACGGCAATCTTAGCCCTTTTGCTGTTGGATATGTTTTTGAAAAGTCCGGCCATATTATTTATCTTACTGGTGATACGGGCAATAATGAAATTATATTTCAGACGGCCATTAATTGCAGGCCTGATATTGTGTTGCCATGTATCAATGGCGCTTATGGCAATTTAAATGAACAACAGGCTGCACAGCTTGTTGCAAGATGCAATCCTGCCCACGCGATTCCAATGCACTTTGGGCTTTTCAAAGAACATGGCGGCGATGCAAAAAAGTTTAAAACTCTTGTAACAAAAACATCTGTAAAAACTAAAGTACATATCCTTGCCCCAAGCGAAGGTGTAGAAATATGAAAACTGACTTTGCTGCGGTACTCCGATGCCTTGATAGTCAAAAGATTAAATACAATATCATCCAACGAGGCAAAACTGCGATACTGGTTATTTCTGAATATGGCAGGGTACTTGGCTTTTGGTCAGATATCGAAAAAGACAGTCATTTTTGGGTTAATCAAAAATTTCTTGATGGGTATCATGACATCAATTGGATTAATCCTGGCGGACATCGTATATGGTTGTCTCCAGAACGTGATTTTTTTATTAGCGACTTAAATAAACCGTTTGAGACCTATCATGTTCCTGCGGCAATAGACCATGGTAATTATGAATGCGCCGGTGATAATTTATCCTTAAAATTGAGTAATAAAGGAATACTGCGGTCATTTGCAAAAGATATTAACTGCGACTTTAGCTTGACACGTACAGTATCATTGATTAATGATGATAAACTTCCAAAATTTACTTTGGATAGGCAAATTCAGATTGCAGGTTATGAAGATGCTATCGAACTTAGAACGCAAGGCTGTCCTGCTGGCTTATGGTCATTAGTGCAAGTCCCGCTTGAAGGCTTTATTTCCGTGCCGGTGTACAGGTCGGGAGGGCACAGAGTATTTTTTGGTGATCCGGGTAGCCTTATCGAATATAATAATGGCTTGATGAATTTGCATCTGAAGCCGCACCCGAATCAGAATTTTAAGATATGTTTAAAGGCTTCTAATTGCAGCAGCGCGATTACATGTCTGCATACTTATCCGAATGGCTTAGCATCTTTGATAATAAAAAAGTTTGTAGTTGGTCCTGATAATGCTTATGTTGATACCCCATGGAATGAGCCGGATGATAAAGGGTATGCTGTGCAATTTTTTTGCGGCGGCACTTATGGTTTTGCCGAACTTGAAACGCATGCACCGGTTTTTGAAATACCTGGGGGCTGGCAATCAAAATCAAAGGTGGATATAGTAGTTGTTTCAGGATATACAGATGTTTGTTTGGAATATAGACGGAGTTTTCTTGAAACCTCGTATCAACCTTGATATGAATTCAATATTTGACGTTGTCTTAAAAATATTCTGTGATTTTCTCACGATTTAATTGAAGGAAAATGGATGGATTTATCATTGCTGTCAGGCGCATTGATAGTTGTATTTGCAGGATTGTTTCTGGGTAGCGGTGGATGGCCCATTAAATTGATGAAACGAGCTAAGTATGAGCATTTTGGATTTGTTTCGATATTGGCCAGTGCATTCATTGGTCCATGGATGGTAACATTACTCTTTTGTCCAAACGCAATGCAAGCGTATAAGAGTGTTGACACTGCTGTTTTTATCAAAGCGAATTTATTTTCCATGGCATGGGGCGTTGCTAATATCCTCTGTATGAAAAGTCTTATGCGTATTGGTTTTTGCCTTACTGGCGGCATCATAACAGGTATCGGTGTTTCTATTGGGGTTACATTGCCGATGGTATTTAAGGGATCAGGACTTTTTCGGAATGCCCCTGCTCCAACTTCGCCTGCAGGACTTATAGTACTTGGTGGTGTCATTATGATGATGTTGGGAGTAATTGCTTCTTTGCTGGCAGGGGTTGGCCGTGATAAGATGTTGCAAAAGGCACAGAAAATATCGAGAAATTTTATTGTTAGTCTGCTAATGGTAGTGCTTGGCGGGATTCTTTCCGCAGGTGTTAGCTTTGTTTTCATTTATAGTCAAGAGCCGATTGTTGCTGCGATGAAATCGTATGGTGCAGGTGAAATCCCTGCCAATTTTGCTGTCTGGGCAGCTGGTCTAGTTGCTGGCGGTCTTATCAACCTAATATACACGGCATGGTTGATGACAAAAAACAAGTCTTGGAATATATTATGCTCACTGAAAGATAGCGGGTTGTCAATTATTATGGGAATCAATATAATGCTTGCTATTGCACTGACTGGTAAGGGTATGTTGATGCTCGGCGCGTTTGGAGCATCAGTTGGTTTGGGTATCCAGCAGGCTATGCAGATGATTGGCAGTCAGAGCGTCGGTTTCATTGGTGGTGAATGGCATGGGATTTATGGTAAGCCGAGAAATCAAATGTATGCTTCAATTGCATTATTGATATTTGCGGCTATCATTATGGCATGCGGCAATGGCTGCATATAGCGAATAGTATTACTTGGCTGAATGAGGCAATGGCAATGGATAAAATTATGTTAAAAAGAAATATTATTGTTTTCGATAGATGTTCATTAAGAGTGGAAGAATATCAAAGATTTCTTGCCGAAGTTTCTGATTTGATGGCGCAAATGCCACAGTACCTAACTGCTAATGAGGATATTAATTCACTTGAGCTCGCACATTTAATCCCAGAAGTAAAAGAAACGGTGCTTGCTATTTATGTAGGAATAAATGATGCGGTATGTAATAAAGGATTAGTAACAGCGTTGCTGCCGCAGCACGGACACAATAATGTTTTCGTTTTCGACAACCAGGTTTATTCCGGCGACAATGATGTGCCGAGCGGAACAATTGATGCAAAGAAAATATTAAATGGTTTTGAGCCGCCAAATAAAACCTGGAATAAAGATTGGACGTATGTGATGGTTGCAGACTCCGACAGAACATTCCAGAGCCTTTGGCAGGAAAAAGGTTACATAGATATGATTCCAGCCAAGTTCGAAGATTTTACAATGCTTAGCGAGTTTAATAAATCTAAAGCATGTATTTTTATCTCACCGAAATGTTTTGAGCATCCTGTGAACAAATCAAGGCCGTATCTTAAACAAGCCTGTAAATTGGGTGAAAAGCTTGCGAGTGAATTCCAGATACCTCAAAAAATATCAGATGAATTCAATAGTCTTGTTCCTGTTATTTTAAATAGAGGTGAAAAATTATATGTTGCGACTACAGATTTTTCACCATGTGCTCACGGATGGTGTAATATTCATCCTGATAACCAGGAGCTTGCAGTAATAAATGAGAATTCAGCCGTTCCGCTTGATCTGGTAATCGCAAAACCACCTGTCAATCCAAAGTATTCAAAAGGATTAATCCCGCCTAGAGGCAGTGCAGATATGACTACAGATTGGTTCAAACGTGGCCAAATGATAATGCGAAAACCTTTGCTTGCAGGATTATTTGAAGGGTAGAATCGTAATTTCGGCATAATTATTAGTTATTTATGTAATTATTTTGTAATAATTAATCCCCAGAAATTGTTATTTGCATGCTGTAGTAACTTTGAAATACTTGTTTTTTTATATGAATACACAGATCCATTTATAGAGCATTATCACAAGGTCGTTGTGGTATTAAACGAACGATAAAAACAATAAAGCAAATCGTTTAAACAATTGATACCCATGGCGGCTGGCCGAGTGCATTTATAATAGAGGAAAATAAGAAATGAAAATGTTCATCGCAACTTGTGCCATCGTGTGAGTTTTTGCGGGATAATTGTTTTTGAGCTTAAGCCAAAGGGCAAAACTTTATTCACTATAATAAAATAAAGCAATTGAGCCGGTCATAAGGATAGCAGCTAATAATCTGTAAATAAAAACTTTCTTCGTTATTTTTGTTTCCAGTAGTTCATGACCAAAATTAGAAATTATATATCCTAAGACAATCGACATAATTCCGCGTGTAGATTGGATTATATTGCCAAATATAACGCCGATTAATGCAAAACTGGAAAATAGAAGAATCATT
>Ga0154577_1081_pt11 | contig 15626 bp, 13 predicted proteins | sample RifGroF2_FD_116006 | JGI IMG/M metagenome (GOLD analysis project Ga0154577, IMG submission 116006) | Planctomycetes bacterium GWF2_42_9
CAAACAGCGATTGATATATTGCAGGAAACGTTTTTTGAAGCTCTTAAAAAAATTGATAAGTTCCAGCCCGAAAAGGGAAGCGAACTGACCTGGCTGATTTTGTTAAGTAAAAATCATATAAAGGCGGCATTAAAAAACAAACAACGGTTTTGTAATGTTACTGAAGATGATTGTGAAAATTTCGCACATATATTTGAAAAAATCGCCGATCAGCCGCTACCCGAAGAAATTATCGAGCGAAAAGAAACAATTGAACTCGTTCAGATAACATTAGCGTCTTTGCCAGCCAAATACAAAGAGCTGCTGCATCAATTTTATTATCAGCAAAAAAAATTGAAAGAAATCGCGATTGAAAACAAACAGAACATTATTGCTGTTAAAGTCAGGCTTATGAGGGCAAGAAATTTATTTAAAAAAGAATTTTTAAAGTTAGCAAAATCTATCAGCGAAACAGATTCATCAAATAAGGTGAAAATATGAGAAGAGCAAACCACCTTGATGAAAATTTGAAAAAGCTTCTTGGAAAGACTGAACCAATTCAGGCACTTTCTGCGGATGAAAAACGTGAAATTGTGGGTAATTTATTGAGGAATGCAAATATGGAAACGGCACAAGTTAACGCGTATGTTTTAAGAAACAGATTTTCAGCAATTATTAATTTCAAATCAGCGACGGTTGCTACAGCAATTATAATTCTTCTTTTGCTGTGTTTATTGAACAAGCCGAAAGAAAACATTTTCAAACAAATAGAATCCACACAAGTTAAACAGCAAAATGCTGTGCAGCCGCAGGCAAAACAAATTGAAGCGTCTCAAAAGATAACATTTGATATTGATAAACTCGCAGCGGCAGGAGATGTAAATGGACTTATCGCCGCTTTGAGCGACAATGTTGGGCAGGAAACTAAAATCGCGGCAGCAAATTTTTTAGCAAAATTAGGAAACGCAACAGCTATTGATGCTCTCAAAAAAGAAGAAGTAAAATGGACCGGAGCCGCAGCGGAAAATCCATTTACTAAAGCGATTGCGGAAATTGAAAACAAACTGAAAGAAAATAAATTTAATGCAAATACTAAACCTGCGGACACAAATAATATAAGCGGCGTGAAAGCTATTACAGACCCGAACGATCCTAACGGCTGGCCTTATATGGAAGTTTATGTAACAGACAAGCAAACCGATGAGCCAATTGCCGGCGTAAGAGTCAAAGGATCCGAAAGCAAGAAAAAATCCACAACCGACGCGAACGGATATTGCAAAGTTACACTCGGAAAGAAAACGCCTGACTATTTCAGCGTTTACGTTGAAAAAGAAGGTTTCGTGCCAATGTTTTTCAATTGGGGAAAAGAGTGCCAAAGGTCTATTCCAAAGGAATTTGAATTTATTCTCGAGAAGGGAACTGTTATCGGCGGAACCGTCGTAAACGAAGAGAATCAATCGGTACAAAATGCGAAAATAAAAGTTAATTATCATATTAATCAGGACGATCCCGGAGTTCCATATCAAAATATCCGCGATTATATTATAAAGACGGACGTAAACGGAAAATGGCAATGCGATATATTACCTGCCCGGCTTGCTGAATTTGGAAATATTAATCTTGAAATTACGCACGAAAAATATGCAACCCTTGAGTTGTGGTCGAACCAGACAGAAGCATTATTACAAAAAATGCAATCACAAGAACTTGTATCTGTAATGAAGAAAGGCCTCGTTATTTACGGCTATGTTACAGACAGCGAAAATCGCCCGATAAAAAAAGCAACGGTTTTAGCGGGTGAATTAAGATCCCGTACTAACATCACACTTAAGACCGAAACAGATGACAGCGGTTATTATGAATTTTCAAACACTCCGAAAGGTCATAACGTTGTTCTCGTCAAAGCGAAAGGTTTTACTCCTGATGTAAAAGAATTGAATTCTCGCCAAGATAGTATTCAGCAGAATTTCACGCTGCTTGTCGGCAACACTATTCACGGCCGGGTTGTCGATGTTAACGGAAATCCGATATCGAATGTACGGCTTTATGCCGACGAGTGGCGAAACAGCTCCATCGACTGGACCGGCAAAACCGATAAGGATGGCAGATTCGTCTGGAATGAAGCACCTGCCGATGAAGTCAGAATCAGTTTTTACGCCAATAACAATAACTGCATGGGTAAAGAATTAACTCTGACCCCATCGGCTGAAGAATATAAAATTGTTTTGCCGCCGCCGTTAGTTATATTCGGCTGCGTAAAAAACGACGCCAATGAAATAATCAGTCAGGGAAAAATAACGGTGGGCGCAATATGGCAATGCGGGGAAAGTTTGTGCTGGCAACGCGGTTCAGACTGGTCAAAAAATTTCACAGATGGCAAATTTGAAATACCTCTTAGATCTGCCGCCTGTCAATACGCACTGCGTCTAGATTTACCAGATGGCAGGCAAATTGTATCTCGCAATTTCGATACGAATGAAGGGCGCGTCAGGTATGATTTTGTTGTAAGTACCGCCGAAAAATCAAATTTACTGACAGGGATGGTCTATGATCCAAACGGTAATCCCGCTCAAGGCGTTAAAATTTTCACGGTTAAACAAGGCAGAGGCCTGCAATTGCAAAATGGTAAACAACAGTATCGTGATGATGCCGAAAAATTTATTACAGATTCGCAGGGAAAGTTTTCAATGCCGGCTTATAATGAAAAATTCAAACTTGTCGCAATCAGCGAAAATGCTTACGCAGATGTAAACAGTTATGAATTTATGTCAGAACCAAATATATATCTTGCCAAGTGGGGCAGAATTGAGGGAATTGCTTATATCGGCAGCAAACCAGCCGAAGGCCAACAAATTTTTGCTCAAATTGAAAGACAATATTTCAGCTCGAATGATATATTTTATCATTACTTGAATACTGCCATCGTAGACAGCTCGGGAAAATTCGTAATGGAAAAAGTTGTGTCAGGCAAAAACAGCGTTTCCAGAATACTTCAAAGCGACGATTTACAGCAAATCACAAGCACTGCATATCAAACTGTCGAAGTTGTGTCAGGTCAAACTGCAAAAGTTGTTATAGGCGGAACCGGCAGAACTATTGTCGGCAAAATCATCTGGCCCAACGATGAATTATTTACAAAATCATTATGGATAGGGGCAGACCTCCAGCCGCAACAGCCTGAACTTACGAAACAAACTACCCGTCAGCAACGCGGCGGTATTATCGTAAATACCGACGGCAGTTTCCGAGGCGAAGATATCGAAGAAGGCAGCTATACATTGAATATAAATGTTTATGAGAGACAGGGTAGATATGGCGGTATGAATACTGAAAATCAGATCATAGGAAAAATTGATTTTACTGTGCCGCCGATAGATTCATCAAATATCGATGTGCCTCTGGATTTAGGTCAACTGGCTTTGGAAATTATTTCAAGTAAAAAGGCACTGCCCGCAGACAGCAATGCTCCCGATTTTTCAGTTGAGACGAGCCAAAAAATATAAAGCTACAACTGGATTTGACGGCAAAAGATTGGATGAGTTACTGGGAAGTTAAAATTGAATCATAACGAGATTCTTCACTTCATTTCGTTCAGAATGACAAGTGAGCATAAAAAAAGGCGAACTCTATGGTTCGCCTTTTTTGTTATGAATTGTTTAAAATAATTCTTACGGCTTTACAAACAAATAATAAAGTTTGCCTTCCTGATAAATTCTACCCGCAAGTGAGCCTGCCTGGTCGCCCTGACCCATATAAACATCGCATCTACCCGCAGCGCGAATCGCACCGCCTGTATCCTGATCAAGCGCAAAGCCTGTGTAAGTTTTATCACTAATCACGCCGCCTCTTTCAACCGGCAGAACCGTTGAAAGAAATGCAAGACAGCCCGGCGGGAAAATCGTTTTATCTGTCGCGATTGATCTGTATGGTGTTACTTCTTCGTTAATACTGCCGCGAGGTTCGCCTTTCTCAATTTGGAAAAATACAAAACGCGGATTCATCTTTGTATAGCTGTCAACCTCATCAGGATGTTGTTTGAAATATTCGATCATTGATTTCAAACTCATCCGTTCGCCGTTGAATTTGCCCGCTTCGAGCATCGCTTTAGAAACGCTCTTGTATTCCTGACCGTTGCTTGCTGTATAGCCAACGCCTGTCAGTTTGCCATCCGGCAGACGAATCTTTGCCGAGCCTTGAACATGTGCGATATAAACTTCAAACGGATCGCTAAGCCAAATCAGTTCCGAGCCTTTAAGCATACCTGATTTTTCAATTTCATCGCGTGTCGGATACGGCACTGTACCGCTTGCGGTTTTTCTTCCGAGAATTTCACCCTTTGGCCCTTTGACAATATCATCAGGTTTTTTATAAAGCGGATATTTGAAAGTAGATGTCTCTTCCATTGAGCCGTCGAATATTGGCGTATAATATCCTGTGTACAAAACCGTTCCCATATCATCACAGCCGACCGAAATATACACATCAAATTTTTCGCGAATCGCCGCGTTAAGTCTTTCGCCCGTCAGACCGGATTTCATTAAATCCTTGAACGTCTTTAAACTATCAATCGCCTGCTCACGTGAAATATCACCATAAGGATAATACTGTTGAGCCGATGGTTTCTTTAAATAGTTAATGCTTTTATCGATTGCTTTTTCAAGATTTGATAGATCGTAGCAAGCAAAAGTAAAATCTGGAATATCCGCAGGATTTGTAATTTTCCGCAGCGCCAACTGACCCGGCGGCAGCGCTCTGCCATAATCCTTGCCGATTGGTTTTTCTGGCTCAATCCGTTTTGGTTTCTGACAGCTTGCAGAAAAGAATGCGATAAGTACAAGTTCAATAACAAGTAAAGTCCGTTTCATAATAATACCTCAATCCATTAATAAAAAATTTGTGAACTTTCCGAATTATAACGCTCATAATCCAAAAGGCAAAAGAGAATTTAGCGAAGAAACCGCAACACAACATAAAAATCATCGAGTTATAATAAATTTTAACCATGATTTACCTATTTATATTGAAATAAGTTAAATTTCCGCTAGATTACTTTTGTCAAATTTACAGCTTGGAAATTTCATTACGGGTGTCAAATGAAACACGGCAGAGTGAACAGGATCGTACACATTTTAACTACCCTCCAATCTGGCCAGAAATATACTCCCAATGATCTGGAAAAATTGCTAGGCATCAGCAAACGCACCGTTTTCCGCGACCTCAAAGAGCTGCAAACCATCGGCGTACCATATAAATATCACAAAGAAGAGGGCTGCTATCAAATCGACCCTAAATTTTTCCTCCCGCCAATCGATTTCAACCTTCAGGAAGCACTTAGTATATTACTGCTTGTCCACAAAATGCGGCACAATCTTCCTCTGCCATACAAAAATTCCGCCGTGCTTGCAGGTATGAAGATAGAAAACAACCTTCCGGCCGACATCCGTCAATATTGCCATAGCTCTCTTGCCAATGTAACCATCGCACGTGATCAGCATTCAAACATCAAGCTGCTTGATTCAATATACAACATAATTCAACAGGCAATACGCAGAAAAACTATGCTGCAAATCACCTACGCTTCATTATTTGAAAAAGGCGGGATAAATACCGTCCTGCATCCGTATCATTTGCTTTATAAGAATAGAGCCTGGTACGTAATTGGCAATTCAAACTTTCATAATTCCATACGTACATTTAACTTAGGCAGAATTGAAAAAATCGAACCGCTTAATAAATGCTTCACCGATGGTCGAGATTTCAATGTTACTGACTACCTCGGCAAAGCCTGGTGCCTGATTCCCGAAGGCAAACTTTATGATGTCGAGCTGCTGTTTTCGCCTCTTGTCGCAAATAACGTCTCCGAAGTACAATGGCATAGTACCCAGCAGGCCCAATGGCACGAAGACGGCTCAGTCACACTCCATTTCCGTGTTGACGGCCTGGGCGAAATAAGTTGGTGGATATTAAGCTACGGCGATCAGGTAAAAGTAATTTCGCCTACCGCATTGAGGAATAAAGTCCTCGAAAGGGCGAAAAATTTGATTAAAAATAATGAAAATATTTAGCTTTGTCCTGTGAGGTCTTATGTGCATAACTTGTGAGTTCTTTGGGCTGTCCTGTTAAGCACTATAGTCCGATAGTTGTTTCCCCGATGATCTGTTTTTTTCAGCCCCAAACCGAACAGGCAATCTCACAACTTTTCCACACCAACGTTCGGCAAGAATCCTGCTGTAAATCTTTTTACGACAACAACTTACTATTACGATTTGTTTTATTCCTCACAATCTATCACTGCATATTACTAAGAATATAATTTAAATATATTATAATAGAAGTACTATCGGGGAAAACCTTCAAAGGTATATCAAAAGATATATTAATATATTGGAAAACTTTTTTGCTAAATCATTACTCTTCGTGTAAAATATTCGTTTAATTTACGGATGAAAATAAATACTTTTTAGAGGTAAGGATAATGAAAGTTAAGTTTAACAGGGCGGCACTCTCTGAAGCACTGGGTTTAGTAACCACCGTAGTACCGGCAAGAACAACAAAACCAATTCTGCAGGGTCTTAAAATTCAGGCAGATAAGGAAATGGTCTGTATTAGCGCTACAGATTTCGAAATGGGAATCACCTGTATGATAGCCCAGGCGGAAGTTGAAAAAGAAGGTGTTGCGGTTGTACCCGCTGAAAGACTCGCCGCGATTGTTCGCGAATGTATCGATGAAGTCCTTGTGATGGAAGTTGCTGAAGCTACCTGCCGTATCAAAGGCAGCGATAGTAATTTTACAATTTACGGTCATCAGCCGGAACAGTATCCACAGGTTCCCGGTTTTGAAGGGGAGGCACAAATCGAAGCCGACCTTATCAAACTTCAGGAAGCACTGGAACATTGCCTCTTTGCGACAGCAAAAGAAAATACACGTTACGCTTTAAGCGGTATTCTTTGGGAACCATCCGGCAAAAAATTAACGCTTGTTGGAACAGATGGCCGAAGATTGGCAAAGTATAAACTCGGATTGAACGCCGAAGCAGATAAAAAAATCGAAGGTGAAAAATATATCGTGCCGGCAAAAGCAATGGCACTGCTCGATAAAATTGGAGCAAGCGAAAAAGATAAGGTTTCTATTCGGTTTATAGACAGCAAAGCGATTTTCTCTTGTGGAAAAGTTGTTATCAGTACTAATCTGGTGGAAGGCACTTTCCCGAAATACGAAGATATTATCCCCGCTGATTACAAAAATAAGATTCAGCTCAATACCGCCGCGACATTAAGCGCCGTTAAAAGAGCAGCTTTGCTTACAAATGAAGATTCAAAAGGTGTCAAGCTCGCTATCACCAAAAAGTCGATTGTATTTACAAGCAGAGCGCCAGAAATGGGCGATGCGGAAATCGCGATGGAAGTCGATTACAAAGGCGAACCGATCGAGATCGGATTTAATCCGCAGTTCCTTGTCGATATGCTTCGTGTGATTCGTGAAGATTCGTTCGAATTGCAGTTAGGCCAGTCCGACAGACCGGGCCTTATCAAGAGCGGCGCTAATTATGTTTATATTGTTATGCCGGTTAGTCTGTCATAAGCAGAATTAATATGGATGACGATTTTATATTAGGCCAGGCAAACAAGCAGATACTTTCCAAAAGACCTGCGGTTGTTCAGCCGATAGGAAAAGATATTTACAACTGGCTTGGCAAATATACAAGGAACACGAAAAAGAACACAACGATTTTGAGTTTGCTCCAGCAAATAGCCGGAGAAGAAATTATGGCTAATTGCAAACCCGATTCAATTAGAGGTGGTGTATTAAAGATTAAGGTGAAGCCCGGCCCGTATATGTTTCAAATGAGAAATATGAGCGGCGATATTTTGCGGCGTATGCAGAACGCTTTGCCTTCAGCGAATATCAGCGAAATCAAACTTATAGCAGGTTAATTTAGCATTTATTTTTAAGGTTATATAATCAGTGGATACAAACAAACCAGAAGTGAAATCACACAGTTACGATGCGAGCAGTATTAAAATTCTTGCCGGCCTTGAAGCTGTAAGAAAAAGACCGGAAATGTATATCGGCAGCCGTCAGCAGGGCGGTCTGCATCATCTCGTTTATGAAGTTTTGGATAACTCTATCGACGAAGCAATGGCTGGCCGTTGCGATGCGATTATTGTTCGCATCCACGTCGATGGCAGTTGTTCCGTCGAAGATAACGGCGGTGGAATTCCTGTGGATATCCACAAAGAAGCAGGCACTAGCGCTCTCGAAGTTGTACTCACCACTCTTCACGCCGGCGGAAAATTCGATCACGATGCTTATAAAGTTTCAGGCGGTCTGCACGGCGTAGGCGTCAGCGTTGTGAACGCATTAAGCGAATGGCTCGAAGCAGATGTTTTCAAAAACGGCAAACATTATCATTTCGAATGTGAACGAGGCAACTCTCGCGGCCCGGTTAAAGAAATCGGCCCCATTAATAAACAGGGAACGCTCATAAGATTTTTGCCCGATGAAGAAATTTTCGGCGAGATTAATTTCGATTACGAAACACTGCAAAAAAGAATTCGTGAAGTTGCGTATCTAAACGCAGGAGTTAAAATCACATTCATAGATGACCGCAACAACAAAAAAGACGTTTTCCATTTTGTAGACGGCTTGAAGGAATTTGTAAAGCATCTGAACGAGGGCAAAGAATCGCTGCATCCCGAGGTTATATACTTTAAAAAAGAAGACCCCGAATCGCATATGGAATGTGAAATCGCGATGCAATACAACACAAGCTATATGGAAAACACGCTTGCCTTCGCAAACAACATCCGCAACATCGACGGCGGTACACATTTAAGCGGCTTTAGAACAGCTCTTACAAGAACAATGAACGCTTATGCCCGAAAAGCAAATCTGCTCAAAGGCGGCCAGGCTCCGACAGGCGAAGACGTTCGCGAAGGTTTAACGGCGGTTATCGCTGTAAAACTACCCGACCCGCACTTTGAAGCGCAAACAAAAGTCAGATTAAGTAATCCCGAAGTTGCGACCTTCGTCGAAACTACCGTTAATGAACAATTAGGAAATTATCTCGAAGAAAATCCCGGCAATGCCAAAAAAGTTTTAACAAAAACCATCCAGGCCGCAGCCGCAAGAGAAGCCGCAAGAAAAGCCCGCGAACTTACTCGCCGAAAAGGCGCATTAAGCAGCGGCGGTCTGCCAGGCAAACTTTGGGACTGTGCAAGCAGAGAAATCGAAAATACAGAATTGTTCCTCGTTGAGGGTGATTCGGCGGGCGGTTCCGCAAAAGGCGGTCGCGATAGAAATATCCAGGCAATTCTGCCTCTTCGCGGTAAAATTTTGAACGTCGAAAAAGCAAGAATAGATAAAATGCTGGCCAACGAAGAAATCAGAACTTTTATCAGTGCACTCGGAACAGGAATTGGTACAGATGATTTCAATTTCGAAAAAAGGCGTTACGGCAAAGTCGTACTAATGACCGATGCCGATGTCGACGGCGCGCATATCAGAACCCTGCTTTTAACTTTCTTATTCCGCCAAATGCCGCAGCTTTTCGACAATGAATCAGTTTATATCGCCCAGCCTCCGCTATATGAAATTTCCACTAAAGGTAAAAAAAACAGCGAATATATTCTAACCGAACAGGAAATGCGAAAAAGAATGGTGATTCGCGGCATCGAAGGAACGACGTTAGTCATTAACGAAAAAACCGGGCCAAAGAAAATCGAAGGCAATTTGTTAGTAGAACTCGTGAAGTTATTATCGGACCTTGAAAGAAATGTTTCTATTCTTGAAAGACGCGGCATTGCGTTTAAATCTTTCATTGGAGAACAATATACCGATGGCAAACTTCCCGAATATCATATTCGTTCTGAAGGTAAATCGGAATTTTACTTCAAACAGGCCGATTATGAAAAACGTCGGGTGGAATTAGACCAGTTGACTACGCCTGAACAGGCAGAAATAGCCGATGTCTGGTCAGCCGAAGAGATGCACGAAATTACCCGCGCAAATGAAATAAACATTAAATTAAAAGAGAAATTTGGACTCGACTATAATGATTTCCTCCTAAAAGCGGAGAGAAAAGTTTCCGGCGAAGCAATTCCGACAAAATTCAAGCTGATTAATGGCTCTGAAGAAGAGCACGAAATTGCATCGCTCGACCATATTACCACCGGCATCAGACAGATTGGCGGCAAAGGTATCGAAATCAAACGGTTCAAAGGTCTGGGCGAAATGAACGCTGAACAACTGTGGGAAACCACAATGGATCCCAGCAGAAGGACTTTGCTCAAGGTTACTCTTGACGATGCCGGCGAAGCTGATAGATTATTTAGCATTCTTATGGGAGACGATGTTGAGAAGCGGCGAGCTTATATCCAGGAACACGCGCTTGAAGTGCAGAACCTGGACGTATAATACGGATGCTAAGAATAGTCTTATAACGCTACGCGGTTAAAGCGAAGCGAGCAACGAAGTTTCAAACTGCACGACGCGCAAGCAAGTAATACCATTGGTATTAATATAGTTGTTTTAATTGACATCGGATTTGGATTTGTTACACTATTAAGCCGTAGCAAAGTTGAAAGGATTGATAGATGAAAACGATTTTCAATGCACTCTTGATAGTAGCTGTTTGTATATTGACTGGCTGCAACGGAAAGCAGAAAACCACCGGGACTGAAAAAGCGATCGACAAGAAACTTGTTATTCCGGTCGAAAAGCAGAAACGGCAATACGAAAAACAGATTGATAAAAGATATTCTGATGCAAAAGCGCACTATGAATTAGGCAAAATTTATCATCGTGATGGCAACTGGGACAAAGCCGAATGGGAATACAGCAAAGCTCTTGCTTTCAATCCCGCTCATTATGAAGCCCAGGCTTCACTGGTAAAGTTAAGTGCTGACAGAGGCGAAAAGCAAAGATCAGATGTTCTCGCCGAACAATATATTAATCAGGCCTGCATCAGCGCAAAGAATTCTTTACTACTCGGTCGCGCATTTCAGGATAGAGGCCTCGATGAGTATGCTTTAGCTTGTTACATACAGGCCCATAAACTTGCACCGAATTCTGTCGTGATCAATAAGCAGCTTGGATATTATTATCTGCTGAAAAATGATAATGCCAAGGCGGAAGTTTATCTGCGAAGAGCATTTGAACTTGATCCGTATCAGCCAGAAGTTGCCGGCCAGCTTGGCAAACTTGGTGTTCAAGTTGAAATACCAAAGACAAAACCAAAGGGTATGAAGAAACTTGAAAAGAAAAAAGAAGTCAGCGGCCAATCTGAAATAGAAGCAGAAAATTTAAAATAAAGTATTTAAAAATTTGAAATACAAAAACAAAAGCCTTCAGAATTTTCTGAAGGCTTTTTTATTGCGCTATATCATTGTGTCGTTCCCGCAAAAGCGGGAATCCAGATTATTACTTCCCTCTGTAAACAATCGTATTTGTTGGGCATTTTTCCATCGCTGTTTTGAATTGTTCGTTAGGAGTATATTTAGAATAATCAAGTTTCGATAAATTATTATTTATCGAAAAAGCGTCAGTTTGTTTTGCACATAACTTGCACGCAATACAGCCGACCTTGCAAAATGCTTTGGTATCTTTGCCGCTTTCCTGGCTTCTGCACGCAACTGTCATAATTTTGTCATAATTGAAAGGAACCATTTCGATTAATCCCCTCGGACAAGCCTTGGCACACGCTCCGCATCCGGTACAGGTATTATAATTGATTGTTGCAAGTCCATCGACGATTGTGATTGAGCTGAATTTGCACGATGCTTTGCAATCGCCGTAACCCAGACATCCGAATTTGCACGCCTGAACATTTGATGTTGCGTTCGCCGATGTGCAGGATGCTATGCCGTCATATTTGCCGAAGTAAGTCTTATCGCTTTTCTTTGCTCCGCAATGCACGATTGGTCTTTTCGGTGCGCCTTCGCCGCTGACCTGCAGATTCAGTATCTCGGCTATTTTTTGAGCACACGCCGCTCCGCCCGGTGCGCATTTACCAAGAAGAACAGGGTCAGCCGCGACCGCCTTTGCATACGATGAGCAGCCCGCAAAACCGCACGTTCCGCAATCGATTCGCGGAAGAGCCATATAGATGCGTTCAATCGTTGGGTCTGCTTCGACTTTAAGTTTCTTATCCGCGATTAAAAGAATAATTGAAAATCCAAGACCAAGCACAAGCATTGTTACACCTGCCGGCCACGAATTATTCCAAAGCTCCAACCAGTTAATTTGTGCGATAAAAATATTTATCATAATTTATTTTTAAATCCAATACTAACAACTAACAACTAACGACTAACGATTAACGACTATTTTATCATTCCCGCGAAACCCATAAATGCCATCGTAAGAATGCCCGCGGTTATCAAAGTGATGGGCGCGCCTCGCAGTGCTTTTGGTACGTCTGAAAAATTAAGCTGTTCGCGAATACCCGCCATTATGCAAATCGCCAGTGTAAAACCAATACCTGCACCGAAACTTAAAACCGCAGCTTCGGGAAAATTATCGGTAGCCCAAACATTCAGGAACAAGCAAAGACCCAGTATCGCGCAGTTTGTTGTAATCAACGGCAGAAATATACCAAAACTTTCATACAGCGGCGGGAAAAATTTCCGCAGATACATTTCAACAAGCTGCACCGCGCCTGCAATCACAAGTATGTAGCAAACATAACGTGTGATCTCCAGTCCTTTAGGCACAAGAATCAAATGATCTATCAGCCACGTCATCGAACCTGCAAGCGTAATAACAAACGTTACAGCCAGCCCCATTCCGAATGCCATATCGATTCTGCCCGATACGCCAAGATACGGACAGATGCCAAGAAATTTTGTCAGCACAAGGTTATTGATTACGACAATCGATATAAAAGCCAGTGATAAAGTATAAATTTTTTCCATAGTTTAATCTTTCAGGATTTCTTCCCTGTTAATAAATTTGCACAACCAAGCATCAACCCAAGCGTAATAAATGCACCGACCGGCAGCGACATCGCCGTCCACGGAACAAAACTTTTCCACATAATATGAACACCGAAAATCGTCCCAGCCGAAAGTACTTCGCGAATAGATGCAAGAATGCACAGAACTATCGTAAATCCAATACCCATGCTGATCGCGTCGATGGCGCTTATAAAAATACCGTTCTTACTTGCGCACGCTTCAGCCCTTGCGATGATAATGCAGTTTACAATAATCAGACCAACATAAGGCCCCAGAACTTCGCTCATCTGCGGCATAAACGCTTTCAAAAATAAATCCGCGATAGTTACAAACGTTGCGATCGTAAGCGTGAACATCAGAATTCTCAAATGCGGCTTGAGCAGATTCCGCATCAGACTCACAACGATATTGCTGCAAAAGAGAACGAACAAAACGCTTAGCCCCATCGTTAGCGCCGGTTTCACCGATGCAGTTACCGCAAGCGTCGGACACATTCCTAGCACAAGCCTCAAAACCGGAAGTTCCGTCCATAAGCCGCCGGTGATCGCTTGTTTGGCTGTCATTGTATTGGCCATTATTTAATTAATCCTTTTTCTTTTAGCTGTTCTTTTATAGGTTGAAGATAATTATTTAAAATGTTCACAACCGCTGTGCTGCTTACAGTTGCGCCGCTGATCGCGACGATTTCATTATCAATTATTTTGTCATCGCCGCTTTTTACGAGATGAAGTTTTTCAGTCGGCGTACCTTTGTACTGATCGTTATAAAAACTATGCGCGATTTTATCGCCAAACCCCGGCGTTTCACTGCTTGTCAACACATTGAAACCAATAATCTTTTCAAAATTAGCGTCCGCCGCGATAACCAATTCGATCTTATCCGCAAAGCCGGTTCCCTCTGCTTTAAAACAGAAGCCGACAATCTGCCCGTTGGACATTGCTGTGTATATATCTGTTGCAGCGAATTTTCCTTTATTTACTTCAACACGAACATTCGGAACCGCCGCCTCGAATTTGTCCGCGTTTGTAACAAGCATACTCATTAGACCGCTAAGTTTACCCGCCTTATTCTGTTCGATCTTTCCCGACCACGCCGAGTTCGTCATCGCCAGCAGCAGACCGAAAACAAACGACGATACTATTAATAACCAGCTTTTTTCTATAAATTCTTTGATAGCTTTAAACATTGGGCTTGCCTCCAGCAGGCGTGAGTTTTGTAAACCGGTCAATAAGCGGACTCAACGCATTCATCAGCAGCACCGCGAACATCACACCTTCGGGATATTCTCCGACAAGCCTTATCAGCATCGTCATCACACCAACGCCTGCGCCGAAAATCCACATTCCCTTTTTCGTCAAAGGAGCTGTTACAGGATCTGTCGCGATGAAGAATGCGCAAAGCATCAAACCGCCGCTTGCAAGATGCAGCCACGGAGCTACGTAATGATGAGGATCAAGTTCGCAGGCGATAAATGCACTGATAAATGCCGCCAGCAAAACCGCCGTCGGAATTATCCAGTCGATTGTCCTTTTAATTAATAAATAAATTCCGCCGATAAGAAGTGCGACCGCGCTTGTTTCGCCAAGACTTCCTGCCGTTGAACCAAGCAGCATATTTTTGAAAATGCCTTTAATTTCCGCGATTTTTTCATCCTGCGGAACGGTTTTATTTTTAAGAGCGTCCTTAATCAGGCCCAGCGGCGTCGCTTGTGTAATTACCATCGGTGCGACCGAAGATGTTCTGAATTGAGGCATATTCGGATCCCACGTTGCCGGCACAGTCCAGGCAACCATCATTCCGCCAAAACACGCTGTAAGAAAACATCTGCCTGCCATTGCCGGATTGAAAATATTCGCCCCCAAACCGCCAAATACCATTTTGCCGATAATTATCGCAAAACCAGAACCAATAATGCACACCCAGAACGGTATGCTTGGCGGAAGTGAAAACGCAAGAATAATACCTGTAACTACCGCGCTTAAATCCCCGAGCGAATTCGGTTTTTTCCGTAGTAAATTGCAAACCGCCTCGAATACGATGCACGACACAACACAGCTTGCCAGCACGATTACCGCCTTCATCCTGAAAAATACTAACGAAGCAATTACTGCCGGTACAAGACCAATAACAACATCAAGCATTATACTCTTCGTCGAGTGATGCTTATTGATATGAGGTGATGGTGAAACTATTAAATTTTGTGCCATTTATTCTTCCTGAATTATACGGATTCCAAAAATGTTGGTATATTATTTGGGCATTAATTTTTTCTGTCTTGCGACTAGAATTTTGCCGGTTTTTATATATCCTGTCAGTTCGATGTCCGCCGGGCAAATATATGTGCAGCATCCGCATTCGATACAGGCCGACATATAATATTGCTGCGCGACATCAAGCTGTTCATATTTTACCGCGTGTGCGATTTTCGTCGGATTGATATTGACCGGGCAAACACCGATACATCTTCCGCACCTGATGCAGGCCGTTTCTTTTCGCTTTACAATATCTTTTTTCGTCAGCACCGTAATAGCGCCGGATGTTTTCGTTGTTGGCGTAGATAAATCAGCGATTGCAAATCCCATCATCGGCCCGCCCATAATTACTTTCACTGCCGTCTCTGTCAGACCGCCTGCAAGTTCGATCAATTCGCCGACAGCCATTCCAATAGGTGCGTAAAAATTGCTTGGGTT